>Ga0272440_1000506_pt1 | contig 32942 bp, 22 predicted proteins | sample SSMMMBAug17_FD_192440 | JGI IMG/M metagenome (GOLD analysis project Ga0272440, IMG submission 192440) | Marine sediment archaeal communities from Little Sippewissett salt marsh, Falmouth, MA, United States - SSM-MMB-Aug17 | ecosystem: Environmental > Aquatic > Marine > Wetlands > Sediment ... | reverse complement strand
CTACTTCTTCAACATCAACTTCAACAACTACTTCTTCAACATCAACTTCAACAACTACTTCTTCAACATCAACTTCAACAACTACTTCTTCAACATCAACTTCAACAACTACTTCTTCAACATCAACTTCAACAACTACTTCTTCAACCTCGACTTCTACAACTACTTCTTCAACATCGACCTCTACAACTACTTCAACATCGACTTCTACAACTACTTCAACAACTACTTCTTCAACATCGACTTCTACAACTACTTCTTCAACATCGACCTCTACAACTACTTCAACAACTACTATTATTACTACGACAACTTCAACAGCTACTTCTACGACAACCTCAAGCTCATCAACTACAACATCAATAAAACCAGAAAATGTAAGAAGTATACATTTAATATCGGGTTGGAATTTAGTAACTTTTCACAATTCATCTGAGTTGAACTATTCGTCAGAATCATTAGCAAATGAAATCAATAATAGTGGCGGTCAAATTAGTAAAGTTCAAAAATGGGATGGTAGTGGATGGATAACATATTCTGTTGGAGCACCATTTGGAAAATTTGATATCCATTCTGGAATTGGTTATTTTTTACTTTCTAATAAAAAAAGTGAGTTTATTATAGATGATGAGAGGTCAAAGTGTATAAACTATTCTTTTAATTCAGGATGGAATTTATTTGGTTTTCCAAATGAAGGTCTTTCTTCCTTGTCTTTATCTCAAAAAATTACTGAATGCGGTGGGAATATATCAAAAATACAAAGCTGGGATGGTAGCGGATGGAAGACATATTCAATTGGAGCTCCATTTGGTATCTTCGATATTAATATTAATGAAGGATATTTTCTGTTAGCAAAAAATAAGTTTGATTTTAATAATTGTTCTGTTAGAATTACTAATGTTCGTGATTCACAATTTACAATTTCATGGACTTCTGAATTAGCAGTAGAAGGTTTTGTTAATTATGGTCTTGATGCATCTTTGGAAAAATTTGAATATGATGATAGGGGACAGTCACTATTTAATATACATCATATTACAATAAAAAAATTACAACCTGATACAATATATTTTTATGAGATCGTTTCAGGTACAAATGTTATTAATAATAATGGGAATTTTTTCAAAATAACAACTGGGCCTAGTAAAATAAGATCTGGTAGTGTAGTTCCAGCAGGAAGGATATTTAAAAGTGATGGAATTACGCCTGCTAATAATATTATTGTTTATGTTACAATAAATGATATTGATAAAAAAGGAAGTTTAGGAGATTCTTCTGTTGAATCTGTTTTGACAGATGATAATGGTTTCTGGTATATAGAATTAGTTAATTTTAGAACTATAGATTTACAAAATTTCTTTGAATTTACTTATGAAGTAGATCAGCTATCAATAATTGCAGAAGGAGGTCTACTAGGAGCAAGCCAAATGAAAGTTAAAATTACTGATAATATTAATGGTACAAATTTATGCCCAGATATCATTTTGAAATGATATCAAATTAATAAATATATAATTCAATAAAGGTTTAATTATGTATAGACTGAAGGTATTGAATAAGAGTATTATATTGTTTGTAGTCGCATTATTTTTGTTTTATATAAGTAATACTAATGCATCTACACCATTAAATATAAAAGTTACTAATATACGTGGAACACAGTTTACTGTTTCGTGGATGAGTAAAATAGAAGAAATAGGATCAATTAAATATGGTTTAAATATTGATAATTATGAAAATTGGAGTGTAGCGTACGATGAAAGAGGCGATAATATAAGTGATGATATTCATCATATTACTCTTAAAGGATTATCCCATAATACTACATATTATTATGTAATAATTTCAGGAGATACTATTGATGATAATAATACTGCTTATTATCATATTAATAGTGGCCCAGTTTTAGATCCTGTTGGTGGAAGTTGCATGCCTGCTGGTAAAGTATATAAAGATGAGGCTAAAACTCAATTTGCATTTGATTCTATTGTATATATAAAAATTTTGGGTGATACAGAATTAGAAAATTCAGCTACTGAGTCTGTATTAGTTACAAGCGATACAAATGGTTATTGGTTTATTGAACTTATAAATTTTAGAAATCAAGATTATCAATCATACTATAAATATGAATGTGGAAATAGTGATTTAATGATAGAAGTTGAAGGAGGAAATGATGGAAGTGGAAAAATTACAACAAAAGCAATTGATTATACAATAGAAGAGTGTTCAGTTATTGTATTAAAAAAAAATAATGAATTACCAAAAGCTAATATTTCAGGAACGCCTTTAAGTCCAACAAATTTAACAAGTGTTACGTTAAATATTAGTGGGGATCAAATTGAAACTTATAAATATAAGCTTGATGATGGTATTTATTCTAATGAAATTAAAATTGAAAATCCAATTTATTTGGATTCTCTTTCTAATGGTGTACATACTATTTATGTTATTGGTAAAAACAGTGACGGTGAATGGCAAGAAGAGATAAACGCAACATTTGTGAACTGGAAAATAGACACAATTCCGCCTGTTGCTATAATTTCAGGCTCGCCTCCTGTTATGACTAATGATAATTATGCTATATTAAATATTAGTGGAGAAGATGTAGTTGTATATAAATATAAATTTGATGACAATAATTATTCTGATGAAAGAATAGTTGAAACTCAAATTTCATTAGCAGGTATTCCTGATGGAAATCATACTCTTTATGTAATTGGAAGAGATTCAGTAGGTAACTGGCAAGAGGAATCAAATGCAAGTAGTTCAAGCTGGACAGTAAATACAAGTAATCCTGCAGTGATAATTTCTGGAGTACCAGCAAGTCCAACTAATTCAACAAATTTGTTTTTAAATATAAGCGGCAATGACGTTATAGCATATAAACATAAGCTTGATGATGGAGCTTATTCTACTGAGAAATCTGTTGATGAGCCAATTAGTTATAATGATATTGCTGATGGAATCCATATTGTTTATGTAATTGGAAAAGATAGTGCAGGTAATTGGCAGAAAGAATCAAATGCAACAAGCAAAAGTTGGACTGTAGATACTATTCCACCAGTTGTTGAAGTTTCAGAACCTCCTTTGAGCCAAACTAATTTAACTGAAGCAACATTTGACATTACTGGTAATGATGTAGTAGCATATAAATATAAACTTGATGATGGGAATTATTCTGTTGAAACATCAATTAATGATCAAATAAAGTTAGAATCTATTTCAAAAGGAATTCATACAATTTATGTAATTGGTAAAGATAATGCAGGTAATTGGCAAGAAGACGCTAATGCTACATATAAACGTTGGGAAGTAATTTTTTCTGCTGTGGAAGTAATTCCTCCTGTTGTGGAAGAAGAAGAATGGTGGGAAAAAATTTGTTTTATTAATACTTGTTATTTCTGATAACATATTATGAAAATTTGTAATTGCATAAAAATTGGGAGGAACAGTTTATGAAAAAATACGTAAACTTATTTTTTTATGTATTACTATCAATTATTATTTTTAGTAATATTACTCATGCGACAACTAGTAAAATAAAAATTAGTCGAGGTATATATGTTAAAGAATATTGGAATAATCCTATTTATGAATGGGAATCTGGAAATTTTGATTTTTGGCTTGAAGTTGAAAATGTAAGTGATGAAACTTTTACGTATCCTCAACTTTGCGTTGCAGTTCATTATATAGGAGGAAATGAAACATTACAAGATTTAGTATGCGAAAATAACTTTTCTTTATATCCAGGTCAAACAAGAAGAGTAGGAGATGGTAGAACTTATACATTAAATGTAGGTGCAGGAACATATCAACTGATAGCAAAAGTTAAATGGGATATTTATTGGTATCACATTTCACCTAAAACTAGCAGTCAAAGTAATTATGTGCAATTTGTAGTTTCTAAAAGACCTACAACAACAACAACAACAACAACAACATCAACTACCACATCAACCACTACTTCTACTACTACATCAACCACTACTTCTACTACTACTACATCAACAACGACTTCTACTACTACATCAACAACAACAACAACAACTACTACTACATCAACTACTACTTCTACAACAACAACATCAACTACTACTTCTACATCAACTACTTCGACAACTAGTGTCTGTCCTACATATTATAAAGATACCGATGGGGATGGATACGGAAATTCAAATGATTTTGTAGTAACATGCTCTCCAGGTCAAGGTTACGTTGATAATAGTCAGGATTGTGATGATAATGATCCAAAAGAATTTCCTAATCAATCATGGTATCCAGATCAGGATAACGATGAATACTCAGATGGGATGATGATGAACTCATGTGAAAGACCAGAAGGATATAAGATAGAAAATGAATTAAAAGCTATTTCTGGTGAATGTAATGATAGTGATCCAAAAGAACATCCTAATCAAACATGGTATCAAGATATGGATGATGATCGATATTCCAACGAGAATACAAAGACTGAATGCCAACGACCATCTGGTTATAAAATTGTATCTGAATTGAAATCAATATCAGGAGATTGTAATGATATGTCAAGTTCAATTAATCCAGATGCAAATGAAGTTTGTTATAATGATATAGATGATAATTGTAATAATATAGAAAATGAAGGATGTGAACCAAAACAAACATATTATAGAGATGCAGATGGCGATGGATTTGGGGATCCTTTAGATAATAAAGAGGAAACATCTCAACCTGATGGATATATACTTGATAATAGAGATTGTGATGATAATGATAAAAATGAATTTCCTGGTCAAATATGGTATAAAGATGCCGATAATGATGGATATTCAAATGATACCCCTAAAGTCTCATGTGAAAGACCATCAAATTACAAAATAGAATCTGAATTAACTTCAAAATCTGGCGACTGCGATGATAGTGAAGCAACAATTAATATTAATGCTGAAGAAATATGTGGAAATAATAAAGATGATAATTGTAATAATGAGATAGATGACCGCGAAATTTGTATAGAAGATAAAACATACTATAGAGATGCAGATGAAGACGGCTTTGGAAATCCTGATAATTCAAAAGTTTCAGTAATAAAACCAGAAGGTTATGTGGTAGATAACACTGACTGCGATGATAATGATCCAAAAGAATATCCTGGACAAAAATGGTATAAAGATAGTGATGACGATGGATATACTGAAGGAACAACCACAAATTCATGTACAAGACCCAATGGTTATAAAATTGAATCAGAATTACATTCATTAACTAATGACCCTGATGATAATGATTCTTCAGTTCCCGAATCAGCACCAGGAGTAAGTTATAATATATTACCCGGTTGGAATTTAGTAGGTATTTCTCGTTTACCAAATACAACTTTGACATCCAAGAATTTGGTAGAAGAAATTAATAATGGAGGTGGTGAAATAGCTAAAATTCAAAGATGGGATGGTAGTGGATGGCAGACTTATTCAGCTGGTGCGCCTTTTGGTGCTTTTGATATTGAATTTTCAAAAGGATACTTTTTGCTTTCAGAAAGTCCAAGTTCAACAGTATGGACAAATACAGGAAATAGTTCAGTTTGTACAAATTATTCAATAAACAATGGATGGAATTTATTTAATTTTCCAATGGGAGGTCCTTTTTCATCACTTTCTCTTGCTCAATCAATCAACAATAATGGTGGAAGTATAATAAAAATTCAGCGCTGGGATGGTAGTGGTTGGAAGACTTATTCTGTTGGAGCTCCCTTTGGTTCATTTGAAATTAATTCTACAGATGGTTGTTTTTTATTAGCCGACAAATCAAGTACTTATGATATTTGTTTGTTTAAGGTATCTAATATTCGTGATACACAATTTACTATATCATGGACATCGAATATTTCAGAACAAGGCCAGGTTAATTATGGTATTGATGGAATAAATAAAACTGCTTATGATGATAGAGGTCAAAGTTTATTTACAACTCACCATATTACTATTTCAGGATTACAGTCAAACACAAAATACTTATATGAAGTTATTTCTGGTTCGAATACTTTTAATAACGCAGAAAAGTATTTTTCAGTTACAACTGGTCCCAGTAAAATACCATCAGGAAGTGTAGTTCCTGCTGGAAAAATTTTAAAAAAAGATGGAACAACGCCGGAAGTTAATGCAATAGTATATATTACTATCAAAGATGCTGATAATGAAGGGTCAGCTGGTACTTCTGCTGTTGAATCTGTTTTAGTAGACAGTAGTGGATACTGGTTTGTTGAATTAGTTAATATTAGAACTTCTGATTTTCAGAATTTTTTTAATTTTACACAAAATATAGATAAAATAGTGCTGTTCGTTGATGGTGGGGAGGATGGCTCTGCACAATTTGAAACAACAGCTACTGATAATGATGGTGGAAGTTCTATGAGGAATGATATAATACTTAAATAATTTTCGTAAATATACCCTTCAATAATTGTTATGGAGATTAACGTATGAGAATTAAAACAATAACCACATTATTATGCCTTTTATTTACTTTATTTTCAACTGCAACTGCAAGTGAAATTAATTTTAGAATAACCAATGTGGCAGGAGGAAGGTTTACAGTATCATGGCGATCTGAATCAAAATGTATAGGAAAATTGGATATCTATAATATGGGTAATAAATTTATTAATAGTTTTATTGATGACAGAGGTGAACAATTTTTTGATATCATACATTATATAACTGTAGATGGCCTCAAAGATAACACATCATACCAGTTTTCAATAAAATCTGATAAAAAAATATTTGATAATGATGGCTATTATTTTAGTGTTACAACAGGGCCAACACTTGTTCCTATGGGAAGTATTCAACCAGCAGGTAAAATATTACTTTCGAATAAAGGTACACCTGCTTCTGGTTCAATTGTTTATATAACTATTTCAAATTCAAATGAAAAATCAGCGTTATTATCAACATTAGTTGATAATAACGGCTATTGGTACATTGATTTAATTAATGCAAGAACATTTGATGATCAAAATCTTTATAAAATTTCGAGTCAGGATGAGTTGGATATTTTAGTCTTAGGTACTAAAGGCAATGCAAAGTATAAAGGACAAATTTATGATAACCAGGGGGGTAAAAAACTTTATCCCAATATATATATAAAGTAGATGTGATTATGTATTTAAAAAATATTACAAATATTATTTTTGTACTTTTTCTAATTCCTTCAATTAGTTTTGCAGCAAAACCAGAAAATTTAAGAATAAGCAATGTACGTGGGAATTGTTTAACTGTTTCATGGACAAGCGTTACACTCGAAATAGGAAAAGTTAAATATGGTACAAATATAAGTAATTATAATAAATGGACTGTTGCATTTGATGACAGAGGTGCAAATATAATTGATGATATTCACCATATATCATTAAAAAATATTTATTCGAATACCACATATTTTTTTGAATTAGTTTCAGGTGATTCTGTTGATAACAATAATGGAGAATATTATCAGGTTAATTCTGGCCCTGTTCTTTCACCTGTTGGTGGAAGTTGTATGCCTGCAGGTAAAATATTTAAAAATAAAGATAAAACTCAACTTGCATATGATACAATCGTTTATGTGATTATAATTGGCGAATCTGAAAATACAAATTCAGCATGTGAATCTGTTTTGGTTACACAAGAATCAAATGGTTATTGGTTTGTAGAACTTGTAAACTTTAGAACGAAAGATTATAATAACTATTATTCTTACAGTTGTAGTTCAAGTAAGATTAAAGTAGAAGCCCAGGCTGGTAACGATGGATTTGCAAGTATGTTAACTAATGTAGTGGATTATAATGAAAAGGAAATGCCTGATATTATTGTAATACCCCAGGATTTATTTATGGATGTAAATAAAGATGGCTCTTTAGGTCTTGAAGAAGCTATTTTTATACTTCAAAAACTTTCTAAACATTAGAACAACACTATATTTTTTATTCTTAACTTTACGCTGAATGGTTTAAAAAATATGTTTTTTACAGGATTTATTTTATGTCTGTTAATACATTGAGATTATTAGATAAATACCCTGGTTTAATTTTGTGTTGGATATTTACATTCTGTCGTTTTATTTCTTATCTGTTACATAAAAAAAAAAGCTTACCCTCACCTAAAAAAATTTTAATTATAAAACTATCAGAAATGGGTAGTACAATTTTTGTTTATCCTGCTGTTTCTGAATTAAAAAAAAAAATACCAAATTCAGAAATTTTTTTTTTAGTTTTTGAACATAATCGTGAAATCCTTGACGAAATGAATATAACAAGTGGTTCCAATATATTTACAGTAAATGTAGATAATCCAACAAAATTGTTTATTAGTATTATACAGTTATTTTTTAAATTGAGAAAAATATCAATTGATACAACCATTGATATGGATTTTTTTAGCAGATTATCAGCATCACTTGCTTTTATAGTCTGCAGGGGAAATAGGATAGGTTTTCATAAATTCACAAATGAAGGTTTGTCAAGAGGGAAACTATTAACACATCCTGTAATGTATTCACCTCATATACACACAAGTATAGCTTTTTTATCTCTTTCAAAATCACTTTTTGAAAAAAGTAATGATTTTTACTATAAAGGAGTGATAGAAGATAATTATATTGAACTTTTTGACTATAAACCATCTGATACATATATCAATAGTGTAAAATCAAAACTTTTAAAAAGTGGGGTTAAGCTTAATAATAAATTAATAATTATAAATCCAAATTCATCTGATATTTTTCCTCTACGAAAGTGGCCATTAAACAGTTTTGCTGAGTTATGCAAACAAATCATTAATAAAAGATCAGATATTTATTTAATACTAACAGGAACTAAATCTGAAAGGGCTGATGCAATTGAGATAATAAAACAGGTACAAGATGATAGGTGTATTAATTTTATGGGAATGACATCTCTAAAAGAACTACTTGCTCTTTATTCAATTTCAGAGTTGATGATAACAAATGATAGTGGACCAGCTCATTTTTCATCATTACTCCAACTACCGACAATTGTACTTTTTGGACCTGAAACACCTACACTTTATAAACCATTAAACAAAGAATGTAGGTGTCTTTATTCGAATTTTACATGTTCGCCTTGTGTTTCAGTATACAACGGCAAAAAATCACCATGCAAGGACAATCTCTGTTTAAAAGCAATTTCTGTAAAAACTGTTTTAGACGAAACTATGAAAATTATAGAGACGAGGCCTTAAAATGACACCATCAGGACCAGGCATGATAATAACTAATGAGCAAAAAGCTGATATTAAAAATATGTCAAAATTGGCAGACTCTACATTGGATACTTTTTTTATTCTACTAGATTTTAAAAAACAAAAGGACGCTATTTTTTGCTTAAAAAGAGCTTTAGAGTGTAAAATGATAGCTTTAATAAAAACAAAAAATATTGATTTTACACAAGAAAAAGATATTTTATCTGCATTTGAAAACTATTTTCAAGAAACTCATTATACAGATCAGGAATCTATTTCATTAATTAGAAATATTTTTGTTTATTCTCAAAAAACAATCTGGTTAATAAACGACCAGGATATTAATAGTCTATTAAACAACAAAAATCTAAAAAAAATATCAATTTTTTTTAGAAAATGTAACCAGAGTTTAAAAAATGCTCTTAAGCAAAAAAAAACTACAGAACAGAATGATAATAGTATAAATACAGAGATAATAGAAAATAAAAGTGAAAATGAAGTTAGTAAGACTATAAAAAGCGAACTAAATGATAATATTGAACAAGTTAATTTAATTGAAAAAAACAGCGTAAATAATAATAAAAAAAAATTTTATGTAATTATTTTCAGCGTTCTTATTTCAGCAATAGCTTTCATTGGATTATTGGTTATAAAAAAATCAGAGGATGGATATTCAAATATTGAAGTTCAAATTGATATAACAGAAAAGGAAACTGGTTTAGTTGGAACATATTATGATTCACCAAAACTTTCAAAAAATAAGTTTCCTTCTCAGATTTTACAGCGCGTTGATCCAGTTATTAACTTTAATTGGTCTCAATATCCTCCTGATCAGAAAATGCCTATAGAGAATTATTCTGTTAGCTGGACAGGATTTATTCAAATTGATAACAGTGGATTACATAGTTTTTTTATTCAAAGCGATGATGGAACACGTTTGTGGATAGATGATAATATTTTAATTGATGATTGGAACATGCATGGCGTGGAGGAAAGATCTATTAATGTTAACTTAACTAAAGGATTACATAAAATTCGTATCGACTATTTGCAGTATGGTGGTAACGCAGTTATTAAATTATTATGGCGTAAACCAGGTGGAAAAAAATGTTTAATACCAAATGTTCAGTTAAAGCCGGGGTTTAAATGAATAAACTAAAATTGATTATTTTTAGTATTATTCCATTAGTTGTTTTTCTTGTTACATTGGAATTAATTTTTTATATATTTTTTGAAAAAAATCATGTTATTTATAATTTAAATAGCAATAATGAAGGTAATTATTTCTGGCTTGAACATAGTCAAACATCAAGAGTTTTCAAGAAAAATTCAAGTTATACTCAACAAAAATTTAATATAAAAAAATTAATGCAAAAAAGTAAAATAGATGATACTTTTAAAATAGCTGTTATAGGTGGATCATCTGCTGCAGGTTATCCTTATGATCCATCTTTTTCATTTTCTAATCTTCTTCGTATAATAATTAAAGAATTATATCCTACCCAAAAAATAACAGTTTGTAATATGGCTGTATTTGCTGAAACATACTCTTTCGATTCAAATAATTATTTAAATGAAATATTAATTAATTATAAAAATATTACACAAGAATTGGTAACAGTATCAAGATCAAATAATTTCAAACTTGTTTTAAGTACGCTTTTACGTAATATCAAAGATTATCCACCTTCTGAATATAAAACGAATTTAGATAAAAAGTTTATGCCTATTTCCCCACAAGAATACAATTTATTGAATGATAATCAAAATGATATGGCAAATAATACATATAGGCTTGCAAGGTGGTATGATCAGCAAGGTGATTCATATAAAGCTAATTATTATTATAATAAAACATCTGATCTTTGCAGTGATATTGGACGTATTCATTCATCATTACAAAAATATATAAGAAAAATACAGACAGTTTATAATGATGTTGTTTGTGTGGATATTGAAAAAGGAATTCAAGAAGTATATAAAACTTTAAATCTTGGAAATGAATAAATAATTGACTGGGTTCATCCTCTCGCTGAAACAAACTATCATATTGCAGAAATATATTATTATTTTATTAAACCAATAATTGAAAATAAATTAGGTAATTCAGAAAAAAAATTACTACCAGATTTTCACACAGTTATTAACAAAGCCCATCCAAATTCGAAACTATTAAGAGCTAATGGCCTTGTGGAAGGTGGGTTTGTCATTTTGCAAGGATTAAGACTTGGGTCTGCAAAAAAATTCTATGCTATGGGTTTAGCAATGGGGCCTGATTATGAGAGAAAAGTAAAGGCAATTATTGGACAGGCATTAATTGCATATGCTGAAAATGATAATAATACTCTATCAGAAATAATTGAAAAACTTAGAAACTATAAAAAGAAAACTGTTTTGGATAATCTTTTCCATTATAGAGATTTTAAAAATATAAATGAAGTTCAAAAGTTATTAACATATATCGATGATAAATAATAAAAAAAATGTATATCATGCAGAATGGTTCGTGCTTAGTATGATTCTTTTATTTGCACTATTGTTGCGATTGTACTTTTTTGTGGGTGCAAGTATAGAGGATGACCTGGGTTTCACTGGCAATGCTTACGACTATTATAGAGGTTTATGGACAGCTGGAAATGACCAATCGATGAGAAGATTGACGTATATTCCAATAGGAATATTATATTCTATTTGTGGTGGTATGGGAGCTTTTTCAACTCATGCATATCATATACTCTGTGGCCTTGTAACTATTGCATCAGCTTTTTTAATATCAAGGATGCTATTTGGTTTTCAAGCCGCTATTTTTTCAGCAATTTTCCTAACAGTAATACCGATTCATATAATATATTCTACTCGAATTATGCCTTCTCTTCCTGAAACAGCATGGGGAGGTATTTCAATTCTGCTTTTATGTGTTATTGAAAGAAGAAATCAAAAAGGCATAAGCTGTTTTTCAAATCTAATATATCTTTTTATAGGAATATTGATAGGAATGGCATATCTATGCCGTGAAACAGGTATTATCTTCATGGGAGTTCCTTTTATTTATTTTGGAATGTTAATGATACTAAAATGTAATTTTTCTGATACTATAAAACATGCATTGCTTGTTATTTCAGGATTTTCTATTATTTTTGTTTTAGAATCATATTTAAATTTCTGTTTATCTGGTGACTGGCTTTGTAGATGGCATATTGTAAAAGAAGCGCAGAAAGTATATGGCCCTCCCTGGGATTTTTATATTAAGGCATTATTGAATCTTCAGCACTTTTCTTTTGCTATAGATAATAATAACTGGCAAAATGTTTTTAACAATTTTTCTAATATAATTTTTTATTCAAAATACAACTCCCCTTTAGGGGTAATGGGAATTTTCATTCTTTTTAGTTCTATTTGTTATTGCATAAAAACGAGAGGCATTGGTTCAATTATTATAATATGGTTTTTATCTTATTTTCTTTTTCTTAGTTTTGGTTCAAGCAGCTTGAATACATATATGCCAATAAGAAAATTTCACAGATATGAGATCCTTTTTTTAACCCCAGCATCTATAATTTGTGGTTGGTTAATGTCTATATTATATAAACATAGATATTTTAAACCTATTGTTGTCTTGCTATGTTCTTTAATAGTTATCTCAAATCTTTATTATACTTTTTATCTTCATATAAAATATGCAGCATATAAAAAAGGAGCAAAAGAGGTACATAAAATGATCCAAAGCAATGCTGATCCTAATATACCTATTTTTCTTGATTCATTTGAATGTGCTATTCTAGATTATTTTGATGGTTATCAATCCATCTACAGATATACAATGAGTAATTCATTTTTTTGCGACAAACATAAAGGGGTGTATGTGGTAGCAACGAAGAATCAACATGGTAAATATATGAGTGAGTTTCAAAATAAACAATGCTTGACAACTATTCCTAATTCCTGGATTAAGATTGCAGATGTAGAACTTGGATATTGGGAATATTTCAAACCTGGTTTGCGTCCTGTTTTGTATTATATACCTCTACTTGAATCTAAAAATAAAGAATAAAAGTCACATGAAAATAAAACAAGAAATCTTTTTCAAGGATAGAAATCAAGTTTTAAAATTAGCCACTATTCTTTTTTTCTGTTTTATATTACGCATTAATTTTTTTGTAGGCATTGGTATTAATGATGATATTGGATATATCCACCACGCAAAAGAACTGGCAAAAGGAAACAATATACTTGCTAATGGAGGCAGCCAACTTGCTTTCCGTACTGGTATTATTATACCCCTTGCTTTGGTATATAAATGTTTTGGATGTAGCGAAAAAACAACATCAATATTTCCTATTTTATCATCTGTTATTACCTGCATGTTTATATATTTAACATCTAATATGTTATTTGGAAGCAGTTCTGCAATAATTTCATCTTTATTGTGGTGTGTATACCCTTTGCAATTGGTTTTTGATACACAGCTTTCTCCATCAAACCAACATGCAACTTGCGTATCAGCATCATTGTTTTTGTTTTTCATTGCGTTAAAACATAAACAAAAAGGAATAGATGAAAAATTATGCAATCGTTTTTTTTTTATATCTAGTTTTATTATTGGGATAGGTTGGTTGGTAAATGAAGTATTTGTTGTTGTTTTTTTTGGAGCTATCCCGTTATTATTATATGGAAAATTAAATAAAGATAATTTAATCTGGTTATTTTCTGGATTTTTATTTCTGATATTTATAGAATTATTAGTTTCATTAATTTTTTCTGGTTCATGTTTTTCAAGGATCAATTCTATAATTGTAACAGAAAACCTAATAGGAAGTAATAAATGCTATGAATATTTGCCACGTGTTATTTTTCAACTCTTCAATACAAACCCTCTTCATGATGAAGGTCATTTTGGCATTATATGGCATATCTTTATAGTACTTAATGTATTAATGCTTCTTTTTAGACAATGGTTTATGTTATGTTTTGCTATGAGTGCATGGTTTATATTAGCGTATTTTCAGTGGGGAGTAATGTCTTTTGATGGAACCACTATTACAAAATATATAAGATACCTTTCAATGTTAGTACCTTTTCAATGCATTGCTATTGGTGCTATAATAGGACTTTGTATTCAAAAATTTCAGCAGACTAAATGGCTCATTTTTCTTTTAACTTTTATATTATATATTCATTTGTTTTATTTTGGATCAAATGCAGTAAATAGTATCATAGTAAGAACTAAAGATTTTAAAGATATTTCCATTTATTTGATGTCACAAGATAATAAAAACATGCCTGTATATATGGATGAAATGACTGCTCAGTTTGTTGAAGTTATCTCAGGTGATAAATTGGATATAAGATGGTTAGAGCATAATATTAAAAAAATTGTTCCTAAAAAAGGTTACATGATTGTGGATGGATCAAGAAGAATTGTAGAAGATAAGATTTATCGTAATAGAATGCCGGAATGGTATCTATCTCCACCAAAAAGTTGGGAATTAATACATATTGTGAAAGGAAAAAAATTCGAATTTTTCGATACATATGACCCGAAAATTTATAAAATCAAATAAAATTTTTTTAGCGTTATTCATTTGTTACAATATATAATCTATAATGATCATCTCCAGGAGAAATATCTTGAATTTCAAAAATTAACTCAAAATCATTATCTAAGGATGGCATCTCAATAATTATTGCATTTTCACGTCCCTTTATTTTGATTAGTTTATATTCCTTATTTTTCCTTTGAATTGAGTTATATACTTTAGAATATAGCATACGAGGAGGTCTAAAGTCATGAAATATAATATATGACTTGTTTCCTTTTATTCCAAACCTTACAGTCCCATCGATATGTTTACAATCTAAGGCATAAACAACTTTTACTGCTTCATTTTGATATAAATGATTTTGTAATTCAAATAATACTTTTTTGGTACTGAAATTATAAAAAGGATTCATTTGTATTTGTTTCTTGAATACTTTTTTTTTCCATAGATTAAATTCATCTTCATTGGTCATTATTTTTTTATTTAGAATTAATGAGGCAATTTCATAAGCTATTATACGATTTCCAAAAGCAGATGTATGAGAATCATGTTTTGATAATCTAAGTTTTTGTAATGCAATATTCTGAAAAGATACTAGTAAATCAAGCTTGTTGAAACCATTTTCAGAAGCTTCATCTAAAACAAGTGAATGAATATCAGCGTAATCATATTCTGACAATGACGATACATTTAAATCTGGAATTACAGCAAATATTGTTTTGAAAGAAAATTCTTCACTTAGCTTATGTAGTTTTTTTAGTGAATTCCTAACATCGTCCCAGTAAAATGGGATATGATGTATGAAATGATAGTAAGTGTTAAGATAGGGATTATTGTCATGAAGATACTTAAGATAATTTTCAATACTTTTTGATCCTATAAATTTTTTAATTTGAAGTATTAATTCTTTATCGATGATATTTCCAGAAAAAAATTTTTTTAATAAAAGCCATACCTTTCCAGCGTCAGTACCAATTGACAAATTTGGAGTTGGTTTATCAGGATCATTAAGAAAATACATCAAAACAACTATATCTGGCTTATACTTAAGTGCTTTTTGTTCAAAAAGAGTAACTTCTGACTTTGTGTTATATCCAGATATACCAAAATTCATAACTTCATACTGACTATTTATAATGTTTTCATTCAAAATACATTCAAGCTGTTTGGCAATTGTATGTTCAACTGGTAAACCATTGCCAAAGGTAAAAGAATCACCTAACATAGCAATTCTAATTGTATTAATGGGTTTATTTATTGTAAAATCCCGATCTCTAAAGCCATCGCTATTTATACTATAAAGTATATCATCATGTTGTTTTGAAATATCTGGATTGAGTGCATATAAAAGTTCATTATCATGCAATTTTTTAAAAACTGATCCTTTGATATTTTTAAAATCCTTTTTTGCAATATCTGACAAAGTGGGCGGACGTTCAGTTAAATAACGATATACAAAAAATAATATTCCTGCCAGTATCAATAAATAAATAATATAAATACCCCAATAAATAGTTTTTTTTGAATTTGATATATTCATTTTAATAGCTTTATTCATTTGTTACAATATATAATCTATAATGATCATCTCCAGGAGAAATATCTTGAATTTCAAAAAACAATGTATAATCGTTATATTGAGATGGCATTTCTATAATTTTTGCATTTTCACGCCCCTTTATTTTTATTAACTTATATTCTTTATTCTCCCTTTGCAATGGATTGAATACTTTGCATGATAACATACGAGGAGGAAGATAGTCATGATACATTATATAAGATCTTTTTCCTTTTATACCAAACCTTACTGTACCATCAATATGTTTACAGTCCATTGCAAAAATAACATTAAGTTTTTCATTTTGGAGTAAGTGACTTTTCAATTCAAGCAACACATCTTTTATATCAAAATTAAATAAAGAATTAATATGTATTTGTTTGTTGATAACAGATTGCTTCCATGTCTTAAATTCATTTTTATCGGTCATTAATTTTGTTTTTAAAATCAATGATGCAATTGAATAAGCTATAATCCGATTCCCAAAAGCTGAGGTGTGGTGATCAAATTTTGATAGTTTAAGACTGTTAATATCAAGATTCTCAAAAAAAGGTAATATATCAATTGTGTTGAATCCATTCGTTGAAGCTTCATTTAATACTAATGAATGAATATCAGCGTAATCGTACTCTGACAACGATGACACATTTAATTCTGGAATCACAGCAATTGTTGTTTTGATATTATTTTTATCACAGAGTTTTCGCAATTTCTTAAAAGAGTCTTTAACATCATCCCAGTAAAATGGGATATTATGTATGAAATGATAGTAAGTGTTAAGATCAGAGTTATTGTCATGAATAGCTTTAAGTTTTTTTTCAACCAATTTTGATCCTAAAAAATTTTTAACTTGAAGTATCAATTTTTTGTCAATTATTTTTCCTGAAAAATAATCTTTTAAAAAAAGACATACTTCTAAACCATAATTTCCAAGCGAAAAGTTTATTGTTGTTTTATCAGGGTCATTAAGAAAATACATTATAAAAACAATATCTGGTTTATATTTTAGTGCTTTTTGTTCAAAAAAAATAACTTCTGACATTGTATTATATCCAGATATGCCAAAATTCATAACTTCATATTGATTATTTTTATTGTTTTCATTTAAAATACATTCAAGCTGTTTAGCAATTGTATGTTCAATTGGTAAACCATCACCAAAGGTAAAAGAATCTCCCAACATAACAATTCTAATAGTATCTTGTGGTTTATTGATTGAAAAATCTCGATCTCTAAAACCATCGCTATTAATACAATAAAGTATATCCTTATGTTCTTTTGAGGTATTTGGATTGAGTGCATATATAAGTTTATTATCATCCAATTTTGTAAAAACTGATCCTTTGATATTTTTAAAATCCTTTTTTGCCATATCTGTCAAAGTGGGGGAACGTTCAGTTAAATAACGATATGCAAAAAACAATATTCCCACCAGTATCAATAAATAGATAATATAAATACCCCAATATATAATTTTTTTTGTATTAGACATGTTCAAAGTTGTGTTATTCATTTGTGATTTGCTTTTCAAATTTTATTACCTGTAAGTAAAATTCAGGGTAAGTTTCTTTTGTTATCTCCAGTATTTGGTTATAATTATTGCCTAAAAGTGCATATGTATTCCGTAGCTCATTGAAAGCGTTACTTAGCTTATTTTTTTTTAAATATATCATAGCCAAATCAAAATGGGCTAACCAATGATCAAATTTTTCTAAATAATTCATAATAAGTTCTTCTGCACGATTATATCTACCTATATTAATAAAATATCCAATAGTCTCCAATATTGCATCATTATTTAATCTTTTATTTTTCTTTTTATAATCATCAAAGAGATATTTTTGATTATTTTTAATTGTAACTTTTATAAATTTATTTTCAATAAGGATTTTAGCCAGTTCAGAAGCAATAAGAAAATGTCCTTTAAGATTTGGGTGCATACCATCCAAAAATAAATTATTTCCTGGAATTGAAAATGGACTATTTTTATTATAAATTTTTTGTACATCAAGTAAGATAAAGGAATTATAATTTATTGTATTATATACTTTTCGAATAATAGCATTGAAACGTTCTTTAACACGAACCAGTGTTTTATCTTCTTCCTTAGCTCTTATAAATGCGTGTTGTGCAGTGATAATATTTCCTTTTTTCAAATGAAAATTTGCTATTTCAAATGTTGCCTGTGCATAACCAGGTGATATTGAACATAAACGAGCATATGCTTTTTCAGCATTTGTTAATTGATTTTTTGAAATAGCAGATCTCATATCTTTTAAAGCAATTTCAGCTTTATTAACATCTGAAGCTGAAAGCCCTTGTTTCCATAAGGAACATATAGGTGAATAATCTCTTAAATTACATGGAATTGTACATAAGATAACTTTTATATTGTTCTTTTTTGCTATTTTTCGTATTTCATTAAGCTCAAAATAAAATCTATCGCTTGCAGTTTCCCAAAAATCAGTAAAATCAGAATCAGCTGATTTATATATTTGTTTCTTCTTAAAATAGTTTGAGTACAACTTATCTAAATGGTTAAATACAAAACTATTATATTTTAATTTTCTCCTTAACCAATAAATAAACTGTTTATTAACAGCAGCTTCTTGAAGAACCTGGTTTTCTAATAAAAACTCATTGTTTCCACTATAGATAATGAATATATCTGGATGAAAACTTATTGAAGCCTCTGCGTAATCTCTTACTGTTGCAATAGGTGCGGATGGATAACCAGTATTAATCACTTCTACGTTATTATCAGGTTTACATGAATGAATAATTTCAGCTAACCAACCAGAAAAAGATCCCTCTGCGCCATAAGGTAAACCCCAAGTAGTTGATCCACCAAATGTAAAAATTCTTATCGTTCCTTTTGGTTTATTAACCTGGAGGTCAGCAAATATTTTATTTTTTCCTCTATCAATATAATAAATATCTGGCTTACCTGGAGCTTTTTTAATATATCCCATCTCTCCATTATAAGGAAATAGTATATAAAGTCCTTTATCAATTAATACAAACAAAAATATTGGTATTATCATCATGATAGACATATATATAACAGTTTTTTTTATACCAAATTTAAGAGGTTTATCTATATCATTTTTCATAACAATTTTTTTGCTTTCAATTGTTTTATTATTCTTTACATAAATTTAATTGCAATTGCACCTTTGAGATTTGCTTTAAACTCAGTCATAGTTTTTATAGATAATAACTTTTTAATAAGATATTTAGGGCGAAAATAGAATTCTTTATAGGCATTATCAAGGAATGAACGATAATAGTCCTCAGAAACTCCTGGAGGAATGTAAATTAATGAGTCATGATCAAGAGTAGAGCTTTTTGAAAAGTCAAAACTGTACCCTTGTTTTATTAGTTGTTGATAAAAATATGTTCCAGGGAAAGGAACAAATTTATTAAAATGAGCATAATCAATATCAAGTTCTTTTGCCAGCTTTAGAGTTTTATTAAGAGAATTCAAGGTTTCAAAAGGTGATCCTACAAGAAAGTCAGCCCTTACTTTAAGTCCTGCTTTTCTTGCCCATTTGACAGCTTTAATATTTTGTTTAACTGTATTTTTTTTTCCAAGAGTTTTAAGAATTTTATCATCGCCAGATTCCAAACCAAATAGCACCTGCCAACAACCCGATTCTTTCATCATTTTTAACATATCGAGATCAACACAATTTACTTTAGTGAGGCATGTCCATATAATTCGTGGTCTGAACTTTTTTAGTTCTGTGCAAATTCCTTCTAATCTTTTTCTGTTGATTGTAAATGTATCATCAAAAAATCTGATTTCTTTTGCACCATACTTACTTACAACTTCTTCGATTTCTAAAATAACATTTTGTACACTCCTTGCTCTGTAACTTTCACCGAAAATAGATCGATCACAAAAATTACATTTTGAAGGACATCCACGAGATGTCATTATATGTGCAAGAGGAAGCTTTCTGAATGAAGCAGGTGTAGGATGGTATGATTTTAATGGTGGTAAAAGATGTCTTGCTGGAAATGGTATAGAATCAAGGTTAGTAATCATTTTTCTTGGAGGTGTAAAATGCAACTTTCCTCCTTGTTTATACGCAAGTCCTTCTATCTCATCAATAATTTTACCATTACCATTGATGTGTTTTAATAATTCTATAAATGTTAATTCTCCCTCACCTATTACGATAAAGTCAAATAGATCATGAATAGAAGTCAACTCTGGCATAGCTGTAGGTTGAGAGCCGCCAATAACAAATATCGATTTTGGAATTGTTTTTCTTAATACTTGTACAGTTTTTATTGCATTATCAAAAGATGGTGTTGTAGCAGAAATACCAACTACATCAGGATGAAAAGCTTTACTCTCAGCTTCTATTACTTTCCAATCTAATCCAATACAACATTCAATAATTCGAACATCATAACCTTCTTGTTCGGACATTGCTCCAAGATATGCAAGTCCAAGAGAGGGAATTTGATTTTCTACACCAGAAAATTTTTTTTTATTCCCGCCAATATCTTTTATACCAAATGGAACGTTTATTAGTAATATTTTCATCAGGTTCTCAAAATTAATGTTTAGTAAAATCAAAATTGAATATATGTTTTTTCTTGATCAATAGCATAGATTGTGATTTTAGGAAATAAATCTGTATTGATAAAAATACTGAATTTCAAACTATTCAGAACTGAAAAATTATGATTAATCTATTAAAACAGTACATTAATATAAAACATAGTCGAAAAAAGCAAATACCACCAAAAACGCTTCCTATTCTTCTATTATGGATTTACGATAAATGCAATTTATATTGTAAAATGTGTGATCAGTGGAAGGGTAATGGTATCAAATCTCAAATGTCTTATTCACCCAAAATTTGTGATCAGTGGAAAGTGAAGAATAGTAGAGATATATTAAACACCGAAGAATTGTTAACAATTTTAGATTCAGCCAAAAAGCTTAATACCCGAATTGTGTCAATTACTGGAGGTGAACCACTTCTAAGACATGATATTTTTGATATTTTAAATGCTATATCAAAGCGAGGTTTTGCTTCACATCTATGCACAAATGGTACTTTGCTGAATAATAATACTGCCTTGAATTTAGCAAAAACAAATCTTAAATCTATTTCGATTTCTATCGACAGCATTAATTCAAATACTCATAATTTCATTCGTGGTTGTAATTGTTTTCATAAAACAATCACAGGAGTACGCCTTATAAGAAAAATAATACCTAATTTAAGAATTAATATTAATTTTCTTATCTGTAGATTAAATTATAAAGAAATGCCCGAGATGATAAATATGGCAAAAGAACTAAATGTGGATAAAGTCAGTTTTGCTCCAATACATACCAATCTTCAACATAAAAACAAATCAAAAGAATCTTTTGGAGATCTTTTATTTCATGATAATGATAATGAAGAGTTACAAAGGCAAATTGAAAAAACAAAAATTATTTCTAAACAAAAGAAAATACTTATATCGTCCAATAAATTTTTAAGAGGAATTTATGATTTTTATAAAAAATCACCACCTTATCATAAGTGTTACGCTGGATATTCTTGTTGTGCAATAAGCCCTTGGGGAGATGTCTCTCCTTGTGTTGATATGGAAACAACAAATAATATACGCAATTTACCTTTAGATATTATATGGAATTCGCATAATTTTCATAATTTAAGAAAAGATGTTGAAAATTGCAAACAACATTGTTGGGATACAACAAATGCAGAAATTTCAATTAGATTTAATGTTAAAGAATTATTTCAAGAATTTAGCATTAACGTTAGAGATTTAATAAAATATGGATAAATTATGATTTTACCAAGACGTAAAGCATACATTCAAAGTGGTGAGTTCAAACTAATTAATAATTATAAAAAAAATCTTGCTTTATCTTCTATAGATGCAATACAGGAATGGCAAAAACATTTTGCAAAATATATAGATAGAAAATATGCTTTTGCTGTTAATTCAGGTCGAATTGGAATGAAGATAATATTTGAATCAATGAATCTCAAACCACGAAGTGAAGTTATTATACCTGCATATACATTGAAAGATCTTATTCCTATTATTCAAGAACTAGATTTAATTCCTGTTCCAGCAGATGTTGATCCTGAAACATTTAATATTTGTCCTGAATTAATTAAGTGTCGTATTTCTAAGAATACTCGTGCTATTTTGGCGACACACCTGTTTGGTAACCCATGTCCAATGTTTGAAATTATGGAACTTGCCAAAAAATATTCGATTAATGTTATCGAAGACTGTGCTCATTCTGTTGGTTCAACAATTAATGGAAAAAATACAGGAACTTTTGGACATGCTGCTTTTTTCAGTTTTGAAGCAATAAAACCAATCAATACATATGGTGGAGGCATGATTGTTACAAATGATAAATCAATAGCAGAATATACAAATAGATTACTTGCAAATTATCAGGTTGAAGCTTCTGTTATGAATAAGCTTTTAAAAGCTCTTTTTGAACGTTTTTTATTTTCGTCATCTCTTGCTCATCCTTTTCTCTATCTTCTTTCTAATCCGAGTTGGAAAAGAAAAATGACTTCTCTTTATAGATGGTTCCAAAAACCGCCAAAAGAACAAATTCGTTATTCTGAAATTCAAGCATTAATAGGTTTGAATAAGATAAAAACATTAAATGCTAGAATTAAGAGAAGGCATGAACGTTCAGAATATTTGTTGAATGTCTTCTTGAATGATCATATTAAGTTTCAAAAAATATTGCCTGGTTATTCTACGAATTATTATTTTTTAGTTGGTCTAACTCAGAGTAATCCTGCTGAGCTTAGAAGATATCTCTTAAAAAATAAAATTGATGCGGGTATTGAGGATGAAATTGCTGATGATTGTGCAATTCAACTTGGTTATAAAGATTGTCTTAATGTAAAAAATATATACAATAAAGCAATCCATTTACCTCTTTATGAAGATATGACAGACATTCATATTGAAAAAATTGGTAATGTAATTAAACAATATTATGCTATTAAATAAGGATTTTATTAATGATAGAGCAAACAAAAAAATATAGAACATCTGTCGTGATTCCAACAAAAAACGAAGAAATTACAATTGCTGATGTTATTGAAGGATGTAGACCACATGTTGATGAAATTATTATAATTGATGGTCATTCAAAAGATAAAACTAGAGATATAGCTGAAAACCTTGGAGTAAAAGTAATACTTGATCATAAAAAAGGTAAAGGAGAAGCTTTACGTTATGCTACTAAATTTGTTACTGGAGATATAATTGTGTTTATTGATGCTGATGGATCTCATACACCTGCTGAAATTCCTAAATTAATTGAGCCAATTATTAAAGGAGAAGCAGATCATGTCTCAGGTTCAAGATTGATTGGAGGGTCAAGCGAACTTCATGGCGGGTTTGATGAATGTTTTCGTTTAATGGGGAGTTCATTTATAACAGCTTGTATTAACTGGAAATTTAATGTAAAATTAAGTGAAAGCCAAAATGGTTTTAGAGCCATCAGAACAGATGTAATTAATTCTTTGAATTTAAAAGAAAATATTACAACAATTGAGCAAGAAATGATCATAAAAACCCTTAAAAAAGGTTTTAGAATGGCTGAAGTTCCCACTCATGAACATAAACGTGTGGCAGGTTATTCAAAAATCAGTTTACGAAAAGTTTGGATCAGATATATATATAGTTTAATTAAATATCTTAAATAAAAATATGCAAATTCTTCTCTTTAATCCACCAGCTTATAAGAATAAACCCTTTATTAGGGAAGGTCGTTGTAACCAGGAATGTGGTGTATGGAGTACGTTATGGCCACCAATTACATTAGCAACTGCTGGAGCTGTATTAGAATCAAATGGCTATATTATTGACATTTTGGATTGTTCTGCTCAAGGTATTAAAACAGATGAACTTTTATTAACAATTACAAAGAATGATTATAAACTAATTGTCTGGACATCTGCTACTCCATCAATTACAAGTGATCTTAAAATTGCAAATAAGATTAAATATATCAATCCAGAAACCATAACTGCTACAATAGGAACTCATGTCACAGCATTGTCAGAAAAGTGTTTAAATGAAACTATTGGTCTTGATATTATAATAAGAAATGAGCCAGAGTATACTCTATTAGAGTTATGTAGTTGTATTAAAGACAAAAAAGAAATTAATACAATATCGGGAATTAGCTTCAAAAAGAGCGATGGTAGTATTTTCCATAATCCGAATCGTGGATTTATAAAAGAACTTGATAATTTACCATTTCCAGCTTGGCATCATCTTGATCTTAGTTGTTACAAATTACCTCTTATTGGAGAAAAGTTTCTAATTATATCACCAATTCGTGGATGTCCTTACCAATGTACATTTTGCACTGCACAGACATATTATGGGAAAAAATTACGTAAAAGATCCCCTAAAATTGTTATTGAAGAAATTAAATATAATTTAAATAGATTTGGTATAAATCATTTTTTTATTTGGGCTGACACATTTACAGCAGATAAAGAATACGTTTCTCAATTTTGCACTTTGTTAGAAAAAAATAATTTAGAAATTAGATGGACGTGCAATAGTAGAGTTGATACTGTTGATAAAAATATGTTAAAATATATGGCTCGTAATGGATGCTGGATGATAAGTTATGGTATTGAATCTGGAAATCAGGATATTTTAGATTCAGTAAAAAAAAGTATAACTCTAAATCAAGTAAAAAAAGCTGTAATAAATGCAAAATTGGCCGGTATAAAAATAGCAGGACATTTTATATTAGGATTTCCTGATGAAAATGAAAAGACAATTAAAGATACAATAAGGTTTGCTTTGTCTCTTAATCTTGAAGTTACTCAATTTTATGCAGCAGTTCCATTTCCAGGTTCATCACTTTATGAAAACGCTATAGTTAATGGTTGGATAAAAGGACAAAAATTTGAAGATTTTTCTCAAAATAATGCAGTGATGAATCTTCCCGGTCTTCCACCAGCTAAAGTTAATCATTACAGAAGAAAAGGTAATTTAAAATTATACTTGAATCCTTTTCGTTTTTTGAAATTGGCTAATGCTTTGAATTTAAAGTCATTTAATAGTATATTTAAAAGCGCTTTAAGTTTTATCCGTTGGATTTTTTAATTATCTTAATTTTTTTTGAGGATATTATGAAAATACTTGGTATTTGGGATGGGCATGATTCAGGTGCAGCACTAATAGAAGAAGATAAAATATTATTTGCTATAAACGAAGAAAGGTTAACACGAAGAAAGTTAGAAGTTGCTTTTCCTCTACATTCAATAAATGCTTGCCTTAAATATACTAATACATTAGTACAAGACATTTCAGAAATTGCTATATCTACATCTGATGTTGCAAAAACAATTACAAGGATAATGCCTTCACTCAAAGAAGAATATTATTTAATACGTAGAAGAAAAAAAAAACCGAAAAAATCTTCTTTTTTGAAAAAAAAAATAAAATATAAACTTACCGAATATCCATCATTTTCAATAACAAAATGTATTAGCAAAAAGATTATTCAGAGCAAATTAAAAAAATTTGGTTTTAAGGATTTCAGAATACACTTTGTTGATCATCATTTATCTCATGCTTCAACTGCAGCGTTTTGTAGTGGTTTTAAAGAATGCCTCGTGATTACACTGGATGGTTTGGGGGATGGTTTTTCTGGTTCTATCTATAAATACATTGATGGTAATCTAGAATTTATTACATCTATATCAGCTCGACATTCGATTGGTATTTTTTTTGAACATGTTACAAATTTAATGAATATGAGAGAATTAGAAGATGAGGGAAAAGTAATGGCTCTTGCAAACTATGCTTTTCCTGTTGATAGTAATAAAAACCCTCTAATGGATTTAATTGATATAGACGGTATTTCAGTTTATTGTCGCTATTCTTCACTAAAGATGTTTAATGTTTTAAAAGACATTCTTTGGCAATACCCTTCTGAGCAATTTGCATATATGGCTCAACAAACTCTTGAAGTCAAGATTTGTAAACTTGTTAAAAATGCTTTAATGAAAACAAATCTAAATTATTTATGCCTTTCAGGTGGTGTTTTTTCTAATGTAAAAGTAAACAGGTTATTGAAAAATCTTCCTGAAGTAAAGAAATGTTTTGTTTTCCCACATATGGGGGATGGAGGATTGGCGTTAGGCGCTGCGTTTGCTACACAAAATAATTTAAATGGAATTCATCGGATATTTTTCGATAATATTTTTTTCGGACCAAAATATTCAGATGATGAAATTGAAGATGTTCTAAAAAAATACAGTATTTCTTATACTCATTGTTCAGATATAGCAAAAAAGGTTTCTGAGATCATTTATGATGGAGGTATTGTCTTTTGGTTTCAAGGTGCTATGGAATTAGGCCCAAGAGCTTTAGGTAATCGCTCGATCATTGCTAGACCGGATTCAATTGATATTAAGGACGAACTTAACTTGAAATTAAAAAAAAGAGTTTGGTATCAGCCTTTTTGTCCATCTATGCTTGAAGAAGATGCTCAAGAGATATTGGAAGACTATGATGGTAATCCAAATAAATATATGACAATGGCTTATCTTGTTAAAAAGTCAAAAAGGTCTTTTGTAAGTGGAGTCATTAATTGCGATGGTTCATGTCGTCCGCAAATTGTTGGAAATGACCATTCTGTTTATCAAAATCTTTTATTAGAAGTTAAGAAGCTAACTGGTCATGGGATTGTTCTTAATACAAGTTTGAATATTCATGGTGAACCATTAGTTTGTTCTCCAGATGATGCAGTGAAAACAATGCTAACAACAGGATGTCATAATATGGCAATAGGTGACTTTTGGATAAGTATAAAATGAATAATTTACAAACTAATCAATATACTTTAGTTGGAATAATATATCTTATTTTTCTATCATTAGTTGTTACATGTTGTCTTTCAGTTGATAACTGGCAATTGAGAGAAAATTTGAAATGGATATCTCCTTTAACTTTGGAATTCAATTTTTTATTGATTCTTATTGGTATCGTTATTAATTTAGAATTATTAAAAAAATATATAAATAATATTACTAAAAGTACATGGTATTGTTTATCAATAATAGCAATTAGTGGATTATTGCTAACAATGTTCGTAGCACCTCAAACACATAAAATTTATTTTGATGAAGATATTTATCTAAATATTGGACAAAACATAGCATGTTTAAAAAAGGCAGGGATGTGTAATGATGGCAGAGTGTTGTATGATGAATATACATGTAATCGTTTAGAGTATAATAAAGAACCCAATGCATGGCCTTATTTATTGAGTATTATGTTCAAAATTTTTGGAACAAATCATGTTGTTGGATATTTATTAAACAATTTTTTTTGGTTTCTATCTATACTAACTGTTTTTTTTATTTGTTATACCCTATTTAAAGATGAAAAAGCAGCTTTATTTGCGGCACTAATTATAAGTCTGATACCTGAAGGGATTATCTGGTCAAATACTACTGCTGTGGAAACAAGCTCTGCTCTTTTTGCAGGAATTGCATTTTTATCGGTAGTTATATTTGTCAGGTATCCAAAAAAGGAGTTTCTATTTCTAACTTCTTTTTTAATCTCATTTTCATTTCAATTTAGACCAGAATCTATCCTTATATTATTACCTATCTTTTTATGTGTTTTATTTATTGTTCCTAAAGAGCTGATTAAGACAAGGACTTATTATTTTTTTTTACTAATTATGATTCTGGCAACTCCTCATTTGATTCATCTTTACGCTGTAAAAGGTGAAAGCTGGGGTGCATCAGGGGCAAAGTTTAGTTTCAGTTATTTTTATGAGAACTTTATTGTAAATTTTTTCTTTTATTTTAAAAATATACGTTTTCCAGCTATTTTTTCCTATTTCTGCTGTATTGGTTTAATTGTACCCCAAATACAAATTGAGCAACAAAAAAATACATATTTATTTTATAATAAAGAAAAACTAGCTATCTTTGTTTGGCTTCTTGCTTTTTGGGGAATATTTGTATTTTTTTATGCTGGCAGTTATAATTATGGTGCAGATGTTAGATTTTCTCTTTTATCATACATGCCTATTTCTATCCTGGCAGGTTTTGGTATATCAAATATTCAAAGATGGTTTCAAGAAAAATGGAATATCAAATGGATTAACCATAGCATTATTATAATTATATTGATAAATTTTATATCCTTTATTCCTTATATTCGATCTGTAAGACAGGAAGCATGGGGGGCTAGATTTGATCATAACTATTCTGAAATTATGGCTAATAAAATTCCAGCACATTCAATTATCTTAACACATAACCCTACAATATTTCTTTTGTTTGGACAAAATGCAACACAGGCATCAATTGCACTTTATGAAGAAGACTATATCAAACAACTTTTTGAACAATATACAGGTGGAGTATACTTTCATTATAATTATTGGTGTAATGTTGATGACCTTCAACAGAAGGCATTTTGTCAAAATATTTTAAACAAATATTATCACTCTCAAATTATGAGTTTTTCTGAACAAAAATATAAGTATAAATTATTTAAACTTAGTATGAAACATAGTAATTAATTTTTACTGAATTTTTCTTTTTCTAACAAATCTAATTATAAAAAAAGATATTAATAATAAAATTGGAATGCCTACAATAATAATTTTTTCATAAAGTTTAAGCTTTATTTTTTCTATAATATCAACATGTGACATTACTGAAGTAGCAAAGTGTTTTTCATCATCATCATATTCAACAATAAAAAAAATAGCTGCTTTGGTTCCAATAAATGCGGAAAAATTAGATATATTAAAATAAATACTTTTTTCTTCTTCTGGTTTGAGTGTGAGCTTTTGGGTTGAATTTGGAGTACTTAACGTTTTAGGAATAATTAATTTTGCAGTAATATCTTTTATTTCCTCATTCATATTTTTAATTATTAAATGAGCCTTACCTTTATCAACAATTTTTAGAGGATTTGCCTTGCAGAAAACTTCTGGATAAGCTCCATCTTTATATGTAATAATTGATAAAGTAATAGCTGAAAAAGCATATTTATTCATATCTGAATAATCAATTCTGACTAATACAGGATAATTTCCGGATTTTTCGATATTTAACTCAAAATTAAATTTGAATTCAACACTCTCATTGACCTTAAGAATACTTTGTGTTCGAGAATTTTGAGAATATTTACTTATTTTTGTATTGGTCATTATGTCATATGCAGCTTCGTCTCCATTATTCATTACCTCAACTAAGACTGTAAGATTGTTACTTTCCAATCTAGTTTGGAGATTTGTGTCTATCTTGATATAACTTGCATGTAAATGTGATGTCAAGACTATACAAAAAATCATAATATTTAAAATTTTATATAATAAAATCATCAAAGATAACCTTTGCTCAAAATTTTTGATGCAACTATTAATAATATTCACAACAATAAACTTTTTGTTATTTGTTTATTTATAGTGGACTATTGAGGCATCAAATTTTTAATATTTTCTATAATTTCTTCTTCTGTAATACATGTTCCTTTTTCTGTATCTACGACACCTTCTATCAGAGTATCACCATGAGTTAATCCAAATAAGTAGCGTATAATCAGTAAACCATCTGTTAATGGTTTTACTTTACCATTACAATCAATATCAAGATTAAAAGAAGCGATTTTGAGAGTAATTGGATAAGAATAAAATTGATAACCATCATGAAGATAACCAGATGTAAAAGATATTATACTTGTATCGCCATACTCAAGTTGATCATTAATAGTAAAATTTGCAGTTCCAAGTCTTAATGGTAAATTTTTATTTGGCCAGTTATTTCCATTATCTGACCATGACATAGATACAAATCTGTCGGTCATTGGATATCCATCACTTATATCTTCTGTTTCAATATTTTCAGAAGGTAGTATATTGATGCCTGGATATATATTTGAAATATTATCAAAATGTATCTTGTTTGAATTATAATGTATAAAAAAACCAAAACCATCAAGATATGTATTTAAATCAGATGTGCTATAATTGATGTGAAAGCTAAATTTTCTTCCAGGTTGCCCTCTAAAAATTTCGGATGTAGTCAATAATATTTGATAGTGGGGTGGATCAACTAATACAATATCTTTAACTTCTTGATTATTAGCTTCGTCAATGATAATTTCATCTGAAGTATATTCACCATAAGCTTCCCATTTATCTCTCTGATGTTCAACAGCCCATGTTGAATCAATATAAGCTCTTAAATGATAAGAACCTTTTGGAATTTCAAGCCTATAAGAAGATTCATTTCTTCCTACTTTCCAAGGATACATTTTTTGATCTATTATTATTTCAAAATTATTAGAATTATAAGCCTCAACATAAAGAATTCCAGTTTGAGAACCAGAGTAAGATATTATTCCTGTAATTGTATACATAATAGGAGAAAAAATTGCATGTATCGTGTGATTTGACGTAATATTTGTAAAAGTATAAACATTAACACTACCAACAGGATTATTATCAACTAAGATATTTTTGATTGAATATCCTTTTTCTGGAATAATCCAAAACAATTTATCATCAAAACTATCAACTATTATAGTTTCTGAAGGCGTTATTGTACCATTTTCATCTGCAGTTGCTGATATAACATATTGATTTTTAGATGGAAATGAACATTTTAAAGTTGTTTCCTCAGAAAATAATTGCCAATTTCCTGCGGAATCTTTTCCTACAACAGAAACTGTATATTCTGTTTCTGTTATATTTATTATAATTGGAATATCAGTTTTAATTTCTTGTGAATAGCTATTATTATTAATTTTATACTTATAACCAATTATATCTACTCCTTCCACGTATAAATGGAGTTCAGTTAAATGAGTTGGCATTGAAGGAACTCCTGTAATAATTGCTTTTGGAACAGTAAAATCAACAGTCCATGTAACAGTAGTTGCTTCGGATTCTGACTGCCAATTCCCTGCACTATCTTTACCAATCACAGCAATCATATATTCTGTTTCTGTTAGACTAATGACTATAGAATTTGCAATGGGTATATCTGATGAATAATTACCATCATTTATTTTATATTTATAATCTGTTACACCAAGACCACTTACATTTAAATTCACTTCAGTTAGATTTGTTGGAGTTGATGGATAGCCCGATACTATTGCTATAGGTAGTATTGAATCTGTAGATAAAATAATGTCAGGACTTACTTGTGTTTCATAATTTACTGCAGGAATTGTAATTTGAGAAAAACCATCAGCTCCACCTTGAGCTTTTACCAAAATATTACTGCTTTCACATTCGAATGAATAGTAACCTTGAAAATCTTTTGTTCTAAAATTGATTAAATCAAGATACCAATAACCATTTGTACTTGTTGTGATTAGAACTGATTCAACAGCAGAGTTTTGTTTTTCATTATTGCCTATAATTGTAACATAAACGATTGAATCAAATGCTAACATTGTTTTTTTTTGATCTTTATAAACGATCCCCGCTGGTTGACAACTACCTCCAATAGGATCTAAAACTGGTCCTGAATTTATGCTATAGAAAAAACCATTATTATTATCATTTGTATCTCCTGAAATAATTTCATAATAATAATTCGTCAAAGGTTTAATACTATCTATTGTAACGTGATGTATATCATCTATTATTAATCCACGGTCATCATTAAAAATGATCCAATTATTATAATCCTCAATACTACTCCCACATTTAATTTTACCTACCTCTAAATTTTCAGTTATCCATGAAATTGTAAACCTCGTTCCTCGAACATTTGTTAATTCAACATTTAAAGGCAATCCTGCGTAAACATACTGGCTTAATGAAAGAATTACAAAAAAAATTACAAATCCCTTTATTAATTGATACATGATTGCTCCTGTTTATTTTGAACAAATACATATGTTCAAAATTAATTTCAATATGAAAATCATATCTATTTTTAATTAATTGTATTTTTTATTATAGACATTACTTATTTTTTTTTTTACATATAATTCGAGCTTAACTTATATGTCAATATTTTTATTTGTATATGGGGTTCTTTGAGCAGATATCCAAATCGAGTCGTTTTTTTTATAACCTATTTGATTAACATAATATATTAATATGGTCAAAAATGGGCTATTTTTTATAAACTTTCGATTTTTATAGAAATTTGTTTTTGATTTTATACATTTTTCGCTTATAAAATTTTCAAGTGTGCCCATGAGATATCTAAAAACAATATCAATCAAATAAACCACGAAAAAATTTAACCCATACAAAACCATTCACCAATCTAAAACAACCCAATATACAAAGCCTGAGAGCTTCACTACCCAATCTTAGATTTCAAATACTCAATATCTTTTTCCACAGCCTCAATTCTTTTTAAAATCGAAAATTTATCAGAAAGCTGCTTCAAAATATGCACAAGCTCATCCACAGTAACAGACTGTTTCTCCTCAATTTCATATTCACTTTTTAATATTTCAGGTATAGTGCGCTTATTTTTGCCTTGTTTATATAACTCAATGATTTTTTTCAATAAATCCAGACCATCATCAGAATACCTGATAACCCCATCATCCCCTCTAACACCTTGAAAAAATATC
>Ga0272440_1000505_pt1 | contig 32943 bp, 24 predicted proteins | sample SSMMMBAug17_FD_192440 | JGI IMG/M metagenome (GOLD analysis project Ga0272440, IMG submission 192440) | Marine sediment archaeal communities from Little Sippewissett salt marsh, Falmouth, MA, United States - SSM-MMB-Aug17 | ecosystem: Environmental > Aquatic > Marine > Wetlands > Sediment ... | reverse complement strand
TTTTTAAATGGGGAACTTATTTTCCGAGAATTCCTTTGTTTATTGTTGGGGCTAGTGCGGGGTAAGTGCTGTAAATCAGCTCCCCATTTTTATTTTAATATAATCAGGAAAAATGAGCTCTTTTTTATTTATTACCTTACCTTACCAAAAAAGTATATCTTAAATTGAAGATCTTCACAAGTTCTGTTTAAAAAAAACAAGAAAATATTTTTCAAGTCCCCCTTTCTTATAACAACTTGTTTTAAATAGAGTTCTTTTGAATTTCTCTAAAATTCTAGAAGGTATAAAACACAAGATTGACAATTTTTTTATTTTTTTGTGTAAGAATCTTTAAAATTTCGTGTCTATATTATATAGAGGGACAAAAAATCAAAATCTAAAATAGAAATCAAAGTGGTCAAAATGAAATCCAACGTAACCGCCTTATTTCAAAAAGGAATGAATCTTGCCAGTATCAATGCATACGATGCAGCGGCAAAATGTTTTGAAAACGTACTTCAGCACGAACCTGGTCGTATTGATGCAATCATTAATACAGGCCTCATGCATTATTATGCGGGCCGATTTGACTTTGCCGAGCATTATATTCTTTTAAGCCTTTCAAAATGTCCACATTCCGCTGATTCCTATTATTATTTAGGTTTAATTTATAAAGCATCCAATAATATCCATGATGCAATGACAAGTTATCAACTCGCTGTGAATTGTAATCCCAATTTAGACCTTGCATGGTATAATTTTGGAGAAATTCTATTAAATCAAGAACAATATCGGCTTGCCATTAAATGCTTTCAAAAAGTGATTGGCATTTCTCCAGATTTTGAAGGTGCATACATCAACCTTGGGGAATCATATTCAAGACAGGGACAGTTTCATAAAGCGATCCAATCTTTTAAAAAATTATTGGCAATTCATCCCAATCATACAGATGCGCTGTACAATATAGGGGTTGCCTATAATGGACTGCGGCAGTACACAGATGCGATTGCAACCTATGACAAAGTGCTGTCAATTGATCCTGGCCATGTAAAAAGTCATTATAACAAAAGTTTTATTCTTTTATCTGATGGGGATTATGTCAATGGCTTTTCTGAGTACGAATGGCGACTAAAGAAACACAAGACATATCAATCGATATCCGACAAACCCAGGTGGATGGGAAATCAGATGCCTTCAAAAACGCTACTTGTTTATGGAGAACAAGGTTTTGGCGATTGTATACAATTTATTCGTTTTTTGCCGTACGTTCAACAAAAAGTCAGAAAAATTATATTGGAATGCCAACCAGAGCTGGTCCGATTGTTTTCAGGCTTGAATACAGTGGATAAAATTATTCCACGCGGTGAGCCCTTGCCAGATCATGATTTTCAAGCGTCATTATTAAGTATGGGATATCTGTTGAATACGACATTGAATAATTTGCCTACAAAAATACCTTATTTAAAAATGGATAAACAATTACCCAATGAAATCGCTCACTATTTTAATGGCAATCAAAAAATAAAAATCGGTCTTGTGTGGGGAGGCACGGGAAGTACCCTAAAAAAAACAGACATGGGACGTTCCTTACCATTAAGTGCATGTCAGCCTTTATTAAGTCTTAAACATTATCAATGGTTTAGTTTTCAAAAAGGTGCGCGATCAAGAGAATTAAAGCAACCGCCGGGTGAACACTTGATTGACCTCGGGCAGTATTTTAATGATTTCATGGATACAGCAAATGCTGCCAGCAAAATGGATTTAATCATTACAGTGGATACCGCTATGGCCCATTTAGCAGGCGCTTTAGGATTGCGTGTTTGGACATTATTGTCTTATGATGCTGACTGGCGATGGTTAAAAAACATTGATCATACGCCCTGGTATTCTGGTATGAGACTGTTTCGGCAAAAAAAACCTGGAAATTGGAAATCGGTAATTGAACAAGTTCATCATTCGTTATTACAAGAATTTTCTGTGGGCGAAAAAATATCTTGACAGATGGTTTCATAATATTTTAATTAGACTAACTAGAAATAGTTGATTTCAATGAATAAAAAATACGACAAGGTCATGTAAGTTATGTTTAAAAATGCAAAACTATCCACAAAAATTTTGATGCAAGGGCTGATTATTATCGCCTGTTTTATTTTATTATTGGCAGGTATTTATCCGAGGTTCAAAGATAAGATCTATCAAGCTAAATATCTTAAAACAAAACATGTGGTTGAAACAGTTTATGGGATCATTGCATATTATGCAAGTCTGGTTGAAAAGGGCAAGATGTCAAAAAGCGATGCACAAGCCAATACGCTTGGGGTAATAAAAGCATTGCGATATGACCAATCACAGTATTTCTGGATCAATGATCTTCACCCAAATGTGATCATGCATCCCATTAAGCCTTCTCTTGATGGCAAAGATGTGGGGGGGGTAAAAGATCCCAAAGGAAAATATCTTTTCAAGGCGTTTGCTGATGTTTGCAAAAAAAATGGTGAAGGTTATGTAGACTATTACTGGCCCAAACCTGGAGCGGAAGCTCCGGTGCCAAAAATTTCCTTTGTCAAATTGTTTGATAAATGGGGATGGATTGTTGGCTCAGGCATTTATATTGATGATGTTGAAAAAGAGATTATTCAAATCACCTATCTCCTCCTTTTTATCATAATCGGTATTACTGTGGCAGTGCTTATTTTATCATATATTATGTCTAAATCAATCAGTGCACCAATAACAAAGATTGTTGAAGGTCTGATGTACACATCAGAACATGTTGCCATATCTGCCAATGAAGTTTCAAAAGCCGGAGAATCTCTGGCAACAAGTTCTACTGAACAATCAAGTGCTGTTGAAAGTATGCTTAACTACCTGGAAGAAATTTCCAAACATAGCCAAAAGACATCAGAAATGACCAAAGGCGCAAACTCACTGATGAATGAAAATATTTCCAAATCTGCACAATCACTAAAGACCCTGGTTGATCTTACGAATAATATGACTCAAATTGAAGATGATAGCGATAAAATAGGTCAAATTATAAAAACCATAGATGAAATTGCATTTCAAACAAACTTGTTAGCGCTTAATGCAGCTGTAGAGGCGGCCCGAGCAGGCGAGGCGGGCGCAGGATTTGCGGTGGTTGCTGATGAAGTCCGCAATCTGGCAATGCGTTCAACTGAAGCGGCAAAGAATACGCAAGAGTTGTTGAACAATACAATAAATGGCGTCATAAAAGCATCCAATTCCATTAAAACAATTAACGTGGATTTTAATGGAATCGTTGAATCGGCAACATCTATTGGAGAGAAAACCTTTTCAATCACTGAGGCTAGTAAAGAACAGTCGTCTCAACTTGAACAAATCAGAACATCGGCATCAGAAATCAATTTATCCATTCAAAGTGTTTCTGCAAGTGCAGAAGAATCCTCTGCAACATCTTCAGAATTATTCAGTCGCGCAGAAGATCTTAGAGTTCATATTGAAAACCTTCAACATATTATTTCAGGCAGCGCCTAGTTGACCACAGGCAGCCATGGCTTGCTGACCTTTTGTTGCGCGTTTTCTCACATACAGTTTTTTTTCAATCAACCCATTACAAAACTGGTTGAACAATTCAGAAGATGGGGGTTGGTAAGGATCATTGATCTGGGGGTTGTAAGGAATCACATTAATTCGAACGTGCAAAGGTGACACAAATCTGGCCAATTCTTCAACATCAGTTCTTGTGTCATTGACTCCCTTGATTAATACGTACTCAATAAAAAGAACACCTTTTGATTTTAATGGAAATTGTTTCAGGCAGGTTTGAAGCATTTGTAATGGATATTTTCGGTTAATGGGCATCAATTGGTTTCGTAATTTATCATTGGCAGCATTAATAGAAATGGCCAGATGAATCCCTTTTGGTCCAAGCGTTGCTAATTTCTGTATTCCGGGAACATGGCCTGATGTAGACAAGGTGATAAATTTTTTGGGAAAATCAAATCCTCTTTGATCGGTCAATACATGAATGGCTTTGATGACAGCATCAATATTATCAAATGGCTCCCCCATTCCCATAAAAACAATATTTCGAATGGGCACATTCAAATAAAAAATAGCTGTATATACCTGGGAAACGATCTCTTCAGTTGTCAGGTGCCGAATAAAACCCATCCGACCTGTCTGACAAAACGTACACCCCATCCGACATCCAACCTGTGATGAAACACAAAGTGTATGATGATACAACATGGGAATGATTACTGATTCGATACAGTGGCCATCAGGCAATCGACAGGTATATTTCATGACCCCATCGTCTGTTTTTTTATCCACAACAGGGAGTGTTAATAGATCAATGACATCCAGCAATTCCTGAGCAAGTTTTCCTGAGCGTGAAAATTCTCTGACTTTTGAAAAATCTTTGTTGCCATGCAGGTAGATCTCTCTCATGATGGCTTTTGCATGATATTCACCCTTGCCAAAGTGGGTTTTCAGTTGTAGGGTGAGGTCATCGCAGGTCATTGCAAGTATTCGAATTTTGTCAGCCATATATATTTATCGAAACAGACCTAAAAAGCCTTTCTTTTTGGGTTTTGGGGCGACTTTGTTAATAACTTTGGATGAAAAATTTTCTTTTTCCAAAAGACTCCGAATGTCCTCATTCTTTTTAAGACCAGACTTATCGATACATTCTTTTGCACGTGTCATCTCATTTTCTATTTTATCCTGTCGCTTGTCATCCATAAGCCCTTGAACTTCATCAATGTAACGCCTCATTTTTCTGGCATCCGCTGCCATTTGAGACATTTCTCCAATGGTTGGTTTTTTGGGGTCATCATCTGGAATACGTCGTAACTTTTTGCGTCGATCTTCAAAATGACGAAGCAATTCCCTTGCACGTTCCAGATATTTTCTGGAATCAGTCAGTTCGTTCGTTTTCAAAAAAATTCTTGAAATAAGTAAGACGAGATCAACTTCTGCCTGATCGCTTTTGATTGTTGTTGTGCCGGTCAGTGTTTTTTCATAAAAAGAAGTTGACATGCGTAATGCTTTTAATTCGTCAGATGGAACATCCTGCCAATGTTTTTGAACATTTTGAGTTAGGGTTTTAATTTCTGAAGTATGTTTCTTTTTTAGTTTTTCACTTGATTCAATATCGCGATAAAGCCAGGCGAGACGAAGTGCGTAGCGACCAATATTAATGGGTTCTTTGTTTACAAAATCATCCACTAACTGCATTTGATAGATGGCCAACAAATAAAGTTGAACAGCATTATAGTGCGTCATGTTTTCATCATATTCCTTGGGGGTCAAAAAGTCGAAAACTTGATGAATAGCAGGGTCATTCTTGTAGGCCAAAACAATTGCTTTTTTTAGTTTTTCAGGGCGCACCACGCTATCCTTCAGTGGATTTTCATATTCTGATCGCGCAGCTGTAAAATGACAATATGGACAGTGCCACATAAAAAATACCGCTGGATGAATATGTCCAAGCCCCTTTTTTTTGCGAAGAATTGTCAGTGGTTTGAGATCAATATCTCTTCCCTGCTCAATGAAAAGGTGGGATTTTAATTTTGTTTGTTCATGCTCCATACCACAGATCGGGCAGATCACAGTGGCACGAAGAAAGGGATTCTGACTTTCATCAAAACCTTTTGAATTAGCAGCCGGATTAGTCTTTTCTTTTTCTTTCATATCACCTTCTTTCTTAGTGAGTTATAATTAAGCAGTTGAATTTATTAACAGATAAAGCGAATAGCTATATATATGCAAATTTCGTGCAAAAAATTAAAATTTAATACCATAATGCTACAAAATTTTCAATAAAAATTGACCGGTGTAAGAGTTTTGAATTTTTGTCAAAGACTCAGGTGTACCTTCAGCAATTATTTTTCCGCCCTCATCACCTCCTTCAGGCCCTAAATCAATAATATGATCGGCAGATTTTATCACATCAAGATTATGCTCAATGACCACAATGGTATTACCGGTATCCACCAATCGGTTCAACACATTCAATAGTTTTTGGACATCTGCAAAGTGAAGTCCAGTTGTGGGTTCATCCAGGATGTACATGGTACGGCCTGTTCCCCGCTTACTTAATTCTCGTGAGAGTTTGACGCGTTGTGCTTCACCACCAGAGAGCGTAATTGCAGATTGACCGAGTTTGATATATCCCAAACCAACGTCAACCAATGTTTGCAACTTTTTCTTGATTTTGTCGATATTTTCAAAAAATGTCAGACATTGGTTGATTGTCATATTTAAAATATCTGAAATACTTTGTCCTTTGTACTTGATCTCCAACGTTTCCCGATTATATCTGGCGCCCTTACAGATATCACATGTGACAAAAACATCAGGCAAAAAATGCATTTCAATTCGAATGATCCCATCTCCTGAGCATGCTTCACAGCGACCGCCCTTCACATTGAAGCTGAAGCGACCGGGAGAATAACCCCGTGCGCGGGCATCAGGTGTGCGTGCAAACAATTCACGTATATATGTAAAGAGACCTGTGTAGGTTCCCGGATTCGAGCGTGGTGTCCGACCAATGGGTGATTGATCAATATGAATGACTTTATCAATATGGCGAAGTCCGCGGATACATTCATGTTTGCCCGCCTGAACGCGAGAATTGTTCAGATATTGGCACAGGGCTTTGTAAAGAGTTTCCAGTACAAGGGTTGATTTTCCAGAGCCTGAAACACCTGTCACACATATGAATTGTCCCAAAGGAAATGCAACAGAGATTGATTTTAGATTGTTTTGGCATGCGCCTTCTACGATCAGTTGCCGGGATGATGATTTTCGTCTATTTTTCGGAATCGTAATTTCTTTTTTTCCAGATAAGTATTGCCCGGTAAGAGAGGACTCACTTTTCATCAGGTCTTTTGGTTTGCCATTAAATACAACTTCACCCCCATTAACTCCTGCTGCAGGGCCCATATCAACCACATGATCGGCTGAAAGAATTGTTTCCTCATCATGTTCTACAACAATGACTGTATTCCCAAGATTACGCATTTCAGCAAGTGTATGCAAAAGTCGCAAATTATCTCGTTGGTGAAGTCCAATACTGGGTTCATCCAATACATACATGACACCGGTTAATTTAGAACCAATTTGGGTCGCCAAACGTATTCGTTGGCTTTCACCACCAGAAAGCGTACCCGCAGCACGATTGAGTGTCAAATAATCCAGGCCGACATTGCTTAAAAAAGATAATCGCTCATGAATTTCCTTTAAAATCTTTTCAGCAATCATTTGTTTTTTTGAGTCCATTGACAATGCATTAAAAAAATGCTGTGCCTGTTTGACTGTATGTGCAGTACATTCGGAAATATTTTTGCCCCCCACTTTGACTGCCAGACTTTCTTTTTTCAGGCGAAGCCCTTTACATTGGGGACAGGGCTTGATTGTCATGTATTGTTCGATATCTTCACGAGAATGATTTGATTGCGTTTCCCGATAACGTCTCTCTAGTGAAGGAATAATACCTTCATAAGGTTTCTTGTAAGTAAATCGCCGATTATCTCGTTCACCATAAAAAGTAATGATTTCATCCCCAGATCCATAAAACAATATCGATTGAAACGATTTGGGTAAGTCTTCAAATGGTGTTCCCACATCAACCGCATAATGACTGGTGAGCGCATCCAAAAACTCATAGTAAAAGATAGAAGCCCGATTGGCCCATAAAGCCACAGCCCCATCTCTAATTGATAGTTTTTTATTTGGAACAATCAGATCCGGGTCAAATTCCATATGCGACCCTAAACCATCACATCGACTACATGCACCTTGCGGTGAATTAAAAGAAAAGCTTGCAGGCGTAAATTCCGGATAACTGATTCCACAGGTCACACAGGCAGAGGTTTCACTAAATAATATGTTTTCCCCTTCAATTATCTGTACAGCGGCCAATCCCTGAGATTGAGCAAGTGCGAGTTCTAAGGAATCTGCCAGGCGATTCTTGATGTCCTGACGAATCACGAGACGATCAATGACAACATCAATGGTATGTTTTTTGTTTTTGGATAGTGGCTTGATATCATCAAGTAGAATAATTTCTCCATCCACCTGAACCCTGGCAAACCCATCTTTTTTGAGTCTTGTAAATAGTTTGTCATGTGTCCCTTTTTGACCGGATATCAGCGGGGCCATAATCAGGATTTTGGTGGATTCTTTCAAGGACAGTACCTGATCAACCATTTGATCGACTGTTTGTGAGGATATCACTTTTCCGCATTTGTGGCAATGCGGTGTTCCAACGCGCGCATATAGCAGACGTAAATAGTCATAAATTTCTGTTACAGTACCGACTGTAGATCGGGGATTGTGGCTGGCAGTTTTTTGCTCAATTGCAATAGCAGGTGAAAGTCCCTCAATCGTTTCAACATCTGGTTTCTCCATACGTTCCAGAAATTGTCGTGCATATGTTGACAAGGATTCCACATAACGTCGTTGTCCTTCAGCATACAGTGTATCGAACGCTAGCGTTGATTTTCCGGAGCCCGAAAGACCGGTTACAACAATCAGTTTATTTTTGGGAAGATCCAGATCAATATTTTTTAAATTGTGTTGTCTGGCACCACGAATTCTTAGCATGAATTACTCCACAAGTTAGTGTTTTGCTCTTTTCCATTGGAAGGGTTTTTGAATCTGGTCAATCAAGGCATCAAGAATCGTTCCAATAATGCCAATCGCAATAACAATTGCCATCAGCCGATCATAAGACATGGTATCCCTGGCATCGTTAATCAAATAGCCAAGCCCGCTTGAAATGCCTAAAAATTCTGCAGGAACCAAAACAATCCATGCAACACCTAAGGCCATACGCAAACTGGTTAACATATAAGGTATGGTTGATGGCACAATTATTTTGAATATTAATTGATAGTTTTTTGCACCCTGGTTAATGGCCATCAGTAACCATCGTGAATCAACACGTGTGACTCCCAGGGTTGTATTGATAATGATCGGCCAGATCGTTGCCATAATTAATAAAAATACAATTGCCGATTCAAAACTTTGAAATACCAATAAAGCGATAGGCATCCATGAAATGGGGCTTATCATACGCAGAAACTGAATGGGTGGATATGAAATCATTTTCAATTTTTCGTAGAACCCCAACAGTATCCCCAATGGAATTCCCATAATAGCAGAAATAAAAATACTTACAACAATACGTCTCAGGCTTGCGTATACAGAATGCCAGAACGATGGGTCATACATCAATTCAAGCAGAGCCTTCAATGTTGGCATTGGCAAAAAACCAGAAAATTGTTCATAGCCTTCCTGTGTAAATATCAGATGTCCTACAACAGTCCAGTTGAGAACTAACAACAAAATTCCAATAACGCCATATCCAATTTTTGCCCACATAATGTCCTCTTTCAAAGTGCAATCATCTCTTCTCGGTGCCAGGAATTTTTAAGATCAATTGTCTGAGAAAACTGATTCAATCCGCCGGCATTTTCGATTGCTTTTTTGGCAAACGTATCATCAACCAGGCGATTAATTGCTGAATCCAGTTGAATATTTTTCAAAAAATTAAGATCGCCTTCCATTCGGGTATGTTGCATTTCTTGAATGATCAATCGAGTTGCCGAAGGATATGGATAGGGTTGAAAACCGATCCTTCCAACCTGCCATTTGGAATTTTTGATTGCCTGGGGTGTATTTCCTTTGCCATATTGAGATAATTCGTAACCTGTAAAAACATGACTTAGAATTTTTTCTGATACTGGCAAATATTTTTTTCCATCATTGCTGAGAATTTTTGCAGTTTTTAGTGGATTTTGTAAAATCCAGTGTTGCGCTCTCACAATTGCATTGACAACCTTTTGTGTAAAGACTGGGTGGGTTTTGATTAAACGTTCATTCATAACAACAACACAGCATGGATGATTTTTCCAGATATCACCTGTAAATCGCATAATTTTAGCGCCAATTTTCATTTCAGCAATCGCATTATAAGGCTCAGCAACAATATAGGCATCAATTTTGTGTGCAACCATTGCTGATGGCATTTCAGGTGGCGGCAAAATAAATAGATTGACTTCATCTGATTTCAAGGGGGCAGTATGAGACTGTATGACAGGTTTCAATCCAACATGTCTTAAACCCATCTGAAGAATGATATTGTGCATGGAATACCAATATGGCACAGCTATCTGGCAACCACCAAGATCTTTGAAAGCGTTAATATTCGAGTTCTTTTTTACAGAAAGAGCACTGCCATTAATATGATTCCAGGCAAGAATTTTGATAGGGAATTTCCGGTTAAAGCGCATCCATACAGGAATAGGAAACAGCATGTGCGTGAGATTGAACTTATTTGTCAAAAAAGATTCTGTGAGGGTGGACCATCTGCGTACCTTGACTGGTGGTGCAACTTGGATGCCTTCATCCTGAAAAAATTTGTTTTCGTAGGCTATTAAAAGTGGCGTGGCATCAGTAATGGGAAGGTAACCCAATCGCAGTTGTGTTGATTTTTCTTTTGCAAAAGATATGGGTGACATACCGAATGTTGCAACAGTTCCACAAAGACCTTTAATGAAGCTACGTCTGTTTATAGCGGACGAATTGATCATATCCCTCCTCAATCGACTGATGATGGTTGGCGCGATTAATCTGATAAATTTTTTCCAATTGCATCATGATATGTATTCGTTTTAAAGATAATTGCCTGTCAGTTATTTTTCTTGGATAAGGAATGGAAATATCAATAATTTTTCTGACACTGCAAGGTTTGCCTCCCAAAAGGACCACTTTGTTTCCCAATACAATGGCTTCATCAATATCATGTGTAACAAATATCGCTGTAAATTTTTCATATTCCCATAGCTTGATGAGTTCCTGTTGCATACGTGTTCGCGTAAAGGTATCTAAAGAAACAAAGGGTTCATCCATCAGGATCACTTTTGGATGTCCAATCAGTGCGCGTGCAAGAGAGACCCGACAGGCCATTCCCATGGATAGTTCTGCCGGGTAGATTTTTTCAAAGCCTTCCAGACCAATCAATTCTATAAAGTATCGAATGCGATCATCCAGATCTTTTGTATCTCCTCTCAGTTTACAACCAAAAGCGATGTTTTCATAAACATTCAGCCAGGGAAGCAAGCTGGGCTGCTGAAATAATAACGAAATCTCTGGATCTGGTCTGGTAACAATTTTGTTGTCAACAAGAATTTTTCCAGATGTTGGCGGTTCAATTCCAGAAATGATGTTTAGCAGGGTGGACTTACCGCATCCTGATTCACCCAGTAACATAACAAATTCACCCTTTTCCACAGGAATCTGAATATCCTTCAAAACCGGAACAGATGATTTATCTGGCAGATAAAATGTTTTTTCAATTTTTTCGATTTTTAGTTTCACAGATATATCTTGTCAGTGCATGAACGAGCACTGTTTTTTGCTTTTTTATAAATAAAAGTCAATAATGTCGCCATTTTCAAAGCAACGTTAATTCGTATCCTGACATGAACTTGTATTTTTAAAGTTTCATAATGAAAATTGCAAAAAAAATCAACTAAAATATTAAATTGATTACCCATAACCAGCAGGCTTGCTGGCAATGCAAAAGAATTAGAAGGCTTTTTTTAGTGAATAAAAATGCGTCAAATGGTTTTATTGCGAGGTGTAAAAAAATATTTTATAAAACAGCATCTTTGCCATGCGCTTTGACATCAAACATTGCTTGATCTGCAAGACTTAAGAGTTTGGTTAAATCAGTGGTATCATGAGGATATGTAGAAATACCAAAGCTTGCACTCAGATGAATGGCAAAATTTTCCTGTGCTAAATACGTTGTATCTCTCATTTGTTGACGAATCATTTCGGCTTTTTCTTTTGTTTCAGTTCGATTAAAACCCGGCAAAACAATTACAAACTCATCTCCTGCATACGCAACTGCAAAAGCCGGTGGCGTCAATGTTAATTGAATGGTCTGGGCGACTTCCTGAATCACACGGCTGCCATTTAAATGGCCATATGTATCAACAACATGTTTGAAATTATCAAGGTCCATAAAAATCAAGGAAAAGGGAATTTCATCTGCCCGGTTATCAAGAATCATCTGATTGAGACGTTGATAGAGATAGCGCGTATTATATAAATTGGTCAGATTGTCATGTTCTGCAAGATATTGATATCTTTCCTTACTGGCGCGCAATTCTTGTTCAATTTTTTTTCGCTCTTCAATTTCATGAATGAGGCGGTCATTCATTTCTTTTAGTGCTTTTTTTGAGTGACTTAACTCAAGATGTGTTCTTACTCTGGCCAATAATTCTGTGCTATAAAAAGGTTTTGTCACATAATCCATTGCCCCAGCTTCAAAGCCCTTGATAATGCTGGTGGCTTCATCATCTCCTGTCAAAAAGATGATTGGCACTTCTTTTGTTTTTGGGTTGCTACGTAGCTGCTCGCAGACTTCAAAACCATCAATGTCGGGCATGCGAACATCTAGCAAGATAAGATCATAGTTCTCAGATTCAACTTTTTCCAAAGCCTTTCGCCCATGATTTACTGAGTGAAGAATATATCCATTTTGAGTTAAAATGTCTGTTACCATGTGAATGTTTAAAAGCACATCATCCACAATTAAAATTTTCTTTTTTATGTCTGGATCGTTCATTTTTATACTAAAAATTAATTAATGTTAAAAATTATGGGGCATAATGAATATTGGAGTGTATCTTACCCGGTTTTTGATTGCGTAAACTTTCATCGGTCATAAATAACAACCAGAGCAGCCCAAAAAAGATACACGCACTTACGACAAATCTTTTGTTAAAGAAAAAAAAATTGGAAACTGGTTTTACAACGATATTAAATGGCGTAACCTGTGCGTGAGAAATTGTATTGTCTGTGTATGTAACCAGTACATAACCATTATGTGCGCTACCAGGTAAAGCGTTGTTTTTCACAATGCAATATTCAAGATCAACAGATTGGCCGATTGGCAAAAATCTTAGCTGTTTATTGTTCTCACAAGAAAAAGACCCGGGTACAATCACTTGCACAGAAACATTTTTATTCAAAAGCCCCTGATTATTGATCTGCACATTTAGATTGTATTGCTGAGAGAATTCAATATCCGGCACATGAACAACCAGTTTTTTCTGTTGTTTTGGGCAATGAATATGAATCGGCGTACAGCGCATAGAGTAGAATGGATATAGATTAATATCGTGATACAGAATTTCAACAATCAATGGGTAGTCGCCTTTCATGTTGTTTTGCAAATCAAATCGCATAGAAAATGTTTCAGTGGCGCCTGAACTGAGGCAATGAATCGGTGGTGAATCTTTTATTTTTCCCAAAAATCGAATTTGTGAAACAATATCATAAGCAGTGGCTCGACCTTTGTTTGAAAGTGTTAAATTGATATCCATTGCATCTTTTTTGGTGATCACTGATAATTGGGATTGAAGGCGCAATGTTTCAGCACATAACTGGCTGTCATAAATGACAAAACAGGTGGTTGCCAGTATCAAAGTACATTGAATCAATTTCTTAATCGTTTTTCTGTAATAATACATATTCCAAAGCAGCCTGTTTCAAAGACGCTGGTTTTTCAGGAATCGCACCCAAAACAATCATGTCATCTCTATACCATTGCCAGATCACATCGACAACAGATTTATATTGATCAGGTTGTTGATTTAATATTTTTCTAAATTTTTTTTGAAATATCGAGATGGCCTGATTTCTTGTCTGTGGTATTTCATTGTTGTTATTTAGGGGTGTTGATTGTTCATCGTTTAACGTTTGACTTCGCCACACCCAATAACGTGCCGAATCAAATCCGATGTTTTTATTATTGGGCGCCAAATAACACGAAATTTCATAGCAGATATCCGATTTGGGTAAATTTGTTTGAATATAACTGACCGCATCCTTACTATTTTGAACATACCATTTTGCCATTTGGTGCCATAACCTCGCATTTAAGATATTCGCTTTTATCGTTTGAATCGCTTCTCGTTCTGTTCGTGCTTGAAACTGATTCAAAACAGTGTGATTTGTCGCTATTGATAGAATCAGTTGAAAGATGCCGATACATAGAAAAATCAAAATAACTCCTGCAACAGCAAATGAATTCAATGACGTTCGTTTAATTTTGATACTTCGATAAAAAAAAGTCTGCCGCGATGAGTGATGACCGGCATAAAGGACCAAAAAACCACAGGCTGCAATAAAAGATAATGCTGGCATGGTAATGAATGCGTTGCCAAAGTTATACCCCAGGCCCAAAAATATTGTAGCGGTCAAGGCCGTCATGATGCCCAAGCCCCATCCCACGTTAAATAAACTTTGTCTTTTTTGCCACGTATTGTTCATTCGGATGAAAAACACAATCATGGCAGCGCTCCAAACAATCACCCCCAGTATGCCATATTCGACAAGGAATATAAGCCATGCACTTGTTTGATATAGTTGGACACTCAGATCTGTATCAATATAGTTTGAAAGGACAACTGGCAATGCCCCCGGACCAACTCCGGTTAAGGGATATTTTTTGAGTATTTCAATGAGCAGTGAATTTAATTGATGTGACATTGATATTTGATTTGAATTTAATGCATAAATCCCCATTGCCAAACCGATCAAACTCCAGACCAGAAATTGAGAACGTAATTTGGGTTTACCCGTCAATAACAGCCCACCCAATATCAAAGCAAAGCTTAAACCCAGCATTTTTAAACCCAATGGCCTGGCAAATAATATAAATCCAAAAAGCAAAAAAAATACAAGGGTCAATCTTGTCAATATGGCCTGTTCCCCCTGGATCACATTTTTTAGTGAGACTTTCAGGCTATAGGCAAAGGTTTTAAAAACAGGTTTTCTGGTTTTTTTGTAAAAGGTCAACAAGGCACCAAGGCAAAGTGGAATCAGTATTGTAAGCATCAATGCCATCTGATGATTGATTGATAAAAAGGACTGTTTTTCAGACCAGTCATAAAAAAAGAGGCAACCAGACAACGTTCCGATCAGCAAACTAACTGGCAAACAATAGAGAATAACACTTAATTGAAATCTATTTCTAACTGTATGAATAATCAGAAAAAAACTCAACAAACATGCAATGGCATGAATGGATTGTTCTATGCTTTGCTGAGGCCAATACGACAGATAACGAAATCCATCAGCAGAATCAAAAATCCAGTTTGCCTGGATTAAAACCCATTTTGTATCCATATAAAGTTTGGAAGACAATAATCGCAATACATGTGCAGGCAATGGCAGACAGAAAAAAAATAACAGGCATGGAATCAGTATGGTAAACCCATCAAAAAAAGTTTTAATGATGACGATTTGATCATTGGAACGACCGACAAATTGATAGACGAGCCAGAACCCAAAAAGAAAAAAAATCCACAGATCCAGATAAAGAGTAGTTGCATGGCAGAGCCAGGGATACACTGTAAATACAGCAAGTTGTGGCGCACAAAGGGCAATCAATATAAACAGCAATAATTTTGGGTGGTTACGAGAGGGCTGTGCGGTTGGGGGCATAATTATCCTTACTTGGGTAGATCCTTAAGATGAATATGAAATCCCATTTGCAGAGACACGAAGACAGGCGCCTCTCGTAATAAATCCACAAAAGCCATCGTTTAGGGAACGATTTTGCCAGTTTTCAAAATCTTTAACAACATTATCCTGATAATGCCACAAATAGGTTTTGGCTTTAATTTGGGGGGCCAACGTTTTATTGTCAAGGTAATGTGCATGAACACTACTTTTAAAATCCGAAGTTTCGCAGTCATGTATGACAAGATGGGCTTGATGATATGCTTCTTGAAGCATGCCCGGCACAAACTGGGTATCACCGGTCAAAAATACTTTATAACCTGAAGACATGTCATGAATCATCAAGCCATACGTGTAAACGATTTTGTTACCATTAAACATGTGTTGTGTTGGTATGAGTGTAAAATGGATATCTTGCCACTCAAAGCTTGCATGTGATGAAGGAATTGATATGACGTTGAAATAATCCGACAATGTGAGCGTTTTTTCCTGAACCGAAGAAAGACCCGCCTTTAATGCATTATTCCATAGTGTTTCGACAATATTCTCATGAATAAAAAGTTTCATCGGCGGACAACCCGGATTAAAATAAGTAAAGAGTGCAACAAATTCTATTCCGCCAATATGATCGTTATGTAAATGACTGATATAAATGGCATCAACTTCCTGAATACAATGTCCGGCATCTTTCAATGAAAAGCGCAAGTCCCCACCAGCATCAATAAGCAATAGATGATTATTGTTCTTGATAAGCAAATTGCTTTGATAATTGTGAAAACAAAAAGCTGAACCCGTGCCTAAAAAATGAATTTCCATTTTGACCTCTTGATATGAAAAATTTTTTGCGCAAGTGCGGATGCTTCAGATTCCATTCAATACTATCTTTATTAAAGTGCAATTCATTATTTTGCAAATGAAAATTTAACACACCTGAAATTGGTTCTTGACATGAATAGTTTTAACTGAATTGATAAAAAAATCTCATGGTAAAACAATATACTAATTTTATTAATAATCTAACCTGTATATTTTTTGTGCCTTTGATAAAAAATTGGCTTATTTCAAATTTGACGAATGGGTATTTTTTTTATTATTTGCATGATATTCCTATTGCACAACAGTATTGTCCCTTAAAAGCACGGTATAAAAAATGCCCAATTTGTCGTGAATGCACCCTTGACATAAAATAAGAACAGATGATTCGAGCATTGCAAAAGCTGAAGAATAATGATTTGAATAAATTTAAAGAAAATGATAAAGGGTGCATGTATTGAATCAATTATTTTAAAGTATTCGAAAATGTTAACAGGAAATTAATCATGACAATATTGCAACAAATACTTGCCAAAAAAGCCACTGCAGTGGCATCACTAAAGAATCAAATCAATGAAAAAGAGTTGGAATCAATTGCAAAACAACAACCACCAGCACGCTCATTGGTAAATGCCATTCGTTCTTGTCCTCACACGCCTGTGATTGCTGAAATCAAAAAAGCATCACCATCAAGGGGAGTCATTTTAGCAGATGCGGATATTGTAAATATCGCCAAGCAATATCAAAATGGTCGCGCAGTTGCTATTTCGGTTTTAACAGAACAGGACTATTTCAATGGTTGCATTGATGATTTGAAAACGATTCGTCAATCCATTGATATTTTGGTTTTGCGAAAAGACTTTATCATAGATCCCATTCAAATCATTGAAGCTCGTGCTGCTGGAGCGGATTCGGTGCTGTTAATTGCTGCTGCGCTCGAATTTGAAACGTTAAACGTATTGTTTAATCTGTGTATGCAATTGGAAATGATTCCACTTGTTGAAATTCACGATGAAGCTGAACTATCAACAGTGATGAAACTAGAACCCGAGTTGATTGGCATTAACAATCGTAATTTGAAAACCATGCAGGTGGATATTCATACATGTGCAAAACTCAGAAAAAAAATTCCGAATTCAATTTGTGTGGTTGGCGAAAGTGGTGTATCGTCACCCGACCAAATCGTTTTCCTGAAAAATGAAGGTATCAATGCATTTCTTATTGGAACCGCTTTGATGACCTCCGGTCATCCAGAACAAACATTAAAAACCTTAAATGGTTATGCCTGATAGCTTGTCTTATCGCTTGTTGCCGGCGATCTGATTGCGTCCATTTCCTTTGGCTTCATATAAAGCTTTATCTGCCATTTCAATCAAATCCAGTGCTTTTTCATTTATTTGCGGGGTCATGCTGGCAACACCGATACTGACTGTGACATAATCTGCAATATGCGATTGTTCGTGTGGAATTTGAAGATTTTGAATTGATTTTATAATACGATTTGCTGTTGTTATTGCGCCTTCATAATCGGTTTCTGGTAAGACACATGCAAATTCTTCTCCACCATACCTGGCGGATAAATCTGTACTGCGAATCATGGTTTGTGAAATAATTTTAGCGACTCTTTTAAGACATTCGTCTCCTTCAGTATGGCCATAAAAATCATTGTATCGTTTAAAATAATCGATATCCATAATGATTAATGAAATGGTGTGGCTGTAGCGAACAGATCTTTTCCATTCCCCGGCCAGGAATTGGTCAAAATTTCTTCGGTTGGGAATACCGGTTAAGCCATCAAGCCCTGCAAGTCGTTCAAGCATATCCCCACGTCGTTTCAGTTCGATATGGGTTTTCACACGCGCCAATGCAATTAATGGACTAAAAGGTTTGGTAATATAATCTACTGCGCCGGCCTGGAAACCTTTTGCTTCATCTTGTACGTCGTTTTTTCCTGTAATAAATATGACAGGAATATCACGTGTTGCATTATTTTCCTTCAATTTTCGACAGACTTCGTAACCATCCATACCAGGCATCATGATATCCATCAGAATTAAATCCGGTAAAGGCGGAATTTCTAATCGTTTAAACGCTTGTTCGCCACTTTTCGCAGCCACTATTCGATAATAGGGCTTCAGCAGCCCAACCAGAACATCCAAATTGATCTTTTCATCATCAACAATCAGTACTTTTGCTTGTTTTTCTTTGTTATCCATTGATCTTATCTCTTTTTGAAAGATTCACTTATCAGCGCATTTCCAAAAAACCGGACTAATTTTGGAAATACGCACATTATAATGCCAATATGTTGTGAATCGTTTTTAACGTTATAACAGCTTCTTCAAATTCATACTCATCAACCTGCTGTTTTAATTTTTGAAGATCATCGGAAATATTTGCGAATTGTGGTAGATTTTCCAATGAAGCAATTAAATCCATCGTATCAGAGTTTCCTTCTTTAATGTGCAATGAAAGTTTTTCAAAAATTTGTTTAAAATCTGTTGTATTGATATAGTTTTGATTCAAATTTTTTATTGTTTCAGTGGGTGTGTTTTGTGTCAATATTTTTTTCAATGATAATATGACAATCTGGTGTTCTTTATCCAAGGATTCGAGTTGACTTGAAATTTGATTTTCATTTTTTTCATGAATAGCAGTTTCCAGATCAGCAGAAATTTTTTCAAGGTTTTTTGCGCCAATGCTTCCTGCCAATGACTTGAATGTATGTATCAAACGTTCGGCTGATTGGTAGTTGTCATTGGCGAGATCATCCTGAATGCCTTGATAGATATTGGTGAATCGTTTATCAAAATTTGTCAATGTCTTGAAATACAAGCCCATATCATTATTCATATAACTCAGTCCAGATTTGACATCAATTCCCGGTAAATTGGATTGCAGGATATCATTTTTTTTCTGCGTACTTTTTGTGGATTGGGTCAAGGATTCATGAATCTGTTTGATATCGAGTTCAGGTCGAAGCCATCGAATCAAGGTCTCAAAAAGATATAAGGGCTTAACAGGTTTTGAAATATGATCATTCATGCCTGCACTTAAACACTTTTCACGTTCACCCGCGAGTGTATTAGCTGTCATGGCGATTATCGGTAAATCTCTCAAAGGATACTGACTGCGAATATGTTGTGTTGCTGTATACCCATCCATTTCGGGCATTTGAATATCCATCAGAATTGCATCATAGGCGTTATTTCGAACAAGTGCGACCGCCTGTTTACCATTTTGCGCGATACTTATTTTCACGCCAACCCCTTCTAATAGTTCCTGAGCGACCTGCAAATTGATTTCATTGTCTTCTACCAATAAGACATGTTTGTCTGAAAGCAGTTCTTGTATCATATGCTTTGGCATATCAATGCTTTTTGATGATATTTTCATATCAGACCATCCAAAACTTGCTGTAAAGTAAAATTCTGTCCCTTTATTGGGTTGACTATCGATCTCAATATGTCCATTCATCATTGCAATCAGACGTTTACTGATTACCAGTCCAAGACCGGTTCCGCCATATTTACGCGTAATTGAGGCATCAGTTTGATGAAAAGGTTGAAACAATTGATCAATCTGTTGTTTTGTCATGCCAATACCAGTATCTTGAATTGAAACACCCAAAACAACTCTTTTATCATTTTTTTCAAGCAATTGAATGTTAATTGATATTTTTCCTCTGTCAGTAAATTTTACCGCATTTGTCGAAAGGTTCAGGAGTACCTGGCTCAGCCGAACAGGATCCCCTTTCAGACAGGTGGGGATTTTTTGGGAAACATTCACTGAAAATGTCAGGCCTTTTTCAGTGCTTCTTGCATTGATAACAGATGACAAATATTCGACTACTTCATTCAGGGAAAAATCACGTATTTCCATGTCCAGTTTACCTGCCTCGATTTTGGAAAAGTCCAGTATATCTTCAATGAGACATAGTAATGCATTGGCAGAACGATATATCTTGTTTTGATAATCTTGTTGTTTGGGAGTTAATGGTGTTTGCAAAGATAAATGAATCATGCCAATGATTGCATTCAGCGGGGTTCGTATTTCATGGCTCATATTGGCCAAAAAATCTCTTTTTGCACGATTGGCTTGCTCAGCTTCATTTTTTGCAATGCGTAATTCTCTTGCCATAAAATGCAATCGACGATTCCAATACAGGATAATAAATACAATCACGCAGGCTGCCAGACTGATTTTCCATACGAGGGAATAATCTACCTGTAATTCGGAATGGCCATGTATCCATTTTCGATTTAACTCTCTTTTTTCGTGTGAAGGTATACCACGCAGTGATTTTTGAAGCAGATTTAATAATATTAAGTCATTTTTGGGAACTGCCATCGCAATTTTTATTTTATAAGGTGTTCCACCAGAAACTTTCAGTCCGCTTAATCCTTCTCTTTGAATAATATGATTGATAACTGCCATGTTTCCAATAAATGCAAAAGCACTCTCACGACAAACAGACAAAAGTGCATCCTGAACAGTCGCTTTTGGCAATAATCTTAAATCCGGATGATTCCTTTTTAAAATTTCATGGACGGCATAGTCTTTAACAACAGAAATTTTCCGACCCGTTAAATCTGTTAGATTACCAATATAAGGGACCGCTTCTCTCGTCACAATCGCAACAGGAAAAATTTGATAGGGATCAGTAAAGTTCAGCCATTTTTTTAATGCTGTTGTTGGAGAAATTGCAGCATAGAAATCAGGCTGTTTATGATGGGCTGATGGCAATTTTTCCTTTGATACACTTTGTCGTGCGGTTTGAAATTTGATACCAAGCAATGCACTTATTTTATTAAGATAGTCCGCACAAATACCATCAATTGAGCCATCAGGATTTTCAAATACAAGGGGTGGATAATCAACATCAAAGGCAACATGAAGCTTTTTATTTTGTTTAAGCCAATTCCGCTCTTGTTTTGTCAAATCAATTGAACTTGTATTAATTTCCATACTGAGCCATTTCATTTTCAGTTTGTTTATTTCAACCGATGTAATGGCATTCATCGCTTTATCCATTATTCCATAAAGCTCCGGCCAGTCATTTCGAACAGCAATATGAAGTTTTGAAGCCTGGACGCGTCCCCCCAGATTGGTTTCACCGGCAATTTTCAAATTTGCAATCATATTTTTGCGGATGATATAGTCTGTTTCACCATAGGATCCCAGGTAGGCTTTTGCTTTTTGATAACTGACCAATCGTAAGCCTTCAGTTGCGCTGACAACTTCAATAAGAAATATTTCCGGGTAAAACTGTTTGACAATTTCTGTACTGGCAAAACTTTTAATCCCTGCCAAATCATAGCCTTCCAGATCTTCGATACGTTGAATGCGTTTTTCATTTTCATGTGTAACCAATATATATGGGGTATCGATATATGGTTTTAAGAAGGAAAGAAACTGCTCTCTTTTTTCTGTTTTCCATATTGCCGGAAACAAATCAATTTGTTTTGCGCGTCCCATATCAACGAGCGTGTTCCATGAATATCCATTGATAAATATAACCTTCAGACCTGTTTTTGCAGCAATCAAATTTACATAATCAATGGAAAAACCTGAAGCAACACCATTTTTCATAAAATCAAATGGCGGCCAATCTTTTTCATTGGCCACGCGAATTACAGGGTGTTTTTTTAACCATTTTTTTTCAGTATCTGTTAATTGAATGGGTGTTTCTTTCAGGCGGTCTTTGATAAAACCTTCGGGGATCTGATCACTTTGTGTAAATCCCAGGCGTTGAAATGCTTTGGCAATATATTGCAACCTGCCAACATCAAGTTTGCCGATATCAATATAATCGGGTTTGATCATGCGTCGAATAATGTTTGCTTCATATGTTAAGGCATCACGTGATTTGCCTGGTGCATATTTTTGGATGATCATATCAATCATTTCGTTCGTGTGATTGAGCGCATATCGCCATCCTTTCAGGCTTGCACGCACAAAGCGATCAACGCGATCTGCGTTGTTTTCTAGTTCTGCTTGCGTTGTAAAAAGCATGTCGCCATAGAAATCAACACCATAGTTTTTAGGATCAATAATATTAATATCGATATTTTTACGATGAAAATAGAAAGGTTCATTTGCAAGATATCCGGGAAACACATCGACGACACATTTTTCAAGAGCGACTGGGCTGGACGTTTTTGGAATTGAAATGAAATCTGTCTCTTTTATGCCAAGTTCATTGAATAATGCTTCAAGTTGAATGCCATCAGTTCCTTTGGGATAAAGCATAACGCGCTTGCCTTTGAATTGATAAGGACTTTCTATACCTGATTTTCGAAGTGTCATAAAAACGAGTGGCGATTGTTGAAAAATAGGCGCAAGTAAAACCAGCGGGGTACCACGCATGCGATAGAGCAACAGGATTGAATCAGCGATACCATATTCTGCGGCACCATTTAGCACTTGATGAATGTTATTTGCATTTTTATCTCGCTGGCGAAAGATAACATCAAGGCCTTCATTTTTATAGAATCCTTTTTCTTGAGCAGCATAATAACCGGCAAACTGGAATTGATGCAACCACTTAAGTTGGAGGGTGACCTGTTCAGGTTCATCGTTTTCATCGGCGCGTACCAGATTGGTTTGAAATATCAGAACAATGAAGCTGATGAGTATCGTATGAAAGTAACCTGATTTTAGTATTTTCCAAAACGTACTTTTTTGCATTTGTTTTCCTTAATTAATTACATATCAATGGCAGGATGACGTTGGCAGGATGACATTACCAGTTTTATGCTTTTGCAAAAGCTATACCAATATAGGAAAAACTCATGTTGTACGATAATATTACATTTTTCAATGTTTACTTTGACTGGTGAATCATCCCGCATTTTTTTTTAGTTTTTTACGAACAAAATTTGCCTTTAATATATATAATTGAGTTTCCCAGGGGAGTCTTTTTTTCCATTTTTTGGGGTTGTGTCCTTTTCGCTTGATCAGTTTCATCAATCGTGGTGCAGAAAAATTATAGCCTGCAATTAACAAATCGAAAACAAGAGAAGGTTTTTTATGGAGATGGTCCGGATGAATAATGTCATGAAGGGGTTTTGCCTGACTGAGCGTAAATAACTCTGAATCTAAATGCAGTAATTGGGCCATGATTGCGTTGGAATGATGACGCATGCCGCCATAAAAATCTGGAATTAACTGCGCTTTAGGATATAGTTTCAATAATGCATCATATGTGGGCTTGATCATTTGGACCAGACCATAAGCACCGGAGCGACTCATGGCATAATGATAGGATTGTTCTTCATTTGCTGCAAGATTTACCAATACTTTTCGCATTTGAGAATTCATTAAAGCATCCAGTTTTTTCGCATATTCTTTTTTGATTCCCAATAAAATCCGATGTCGTTTCTTTTTTTGATACAACAGATATGGCCAATAGTTGGCATAATCCATATGCTCAATTAACAATAATGTCATGACAAGTGTTCGGGTTTGTTTGGGAAGTACGTCATGAATTGCCTTGCCAGCAGAAAATCTTGAAGCGACATTCAATGATTCTATTTCAAGAAATGCTTCATTCACTTTTTCTTTAACATACTTCAGACCATATTCAACCATTTCATCTGTATCTAAGTCTCGGTTAAAAGGTGTATTAACAACATGTTGCGGCTTATCTGCAATGCCGGGCATATTGATTGGGAAAGCAATGGCAGGCACTGAAAATTTGCTATCAATGGCTTCAGAAGTTTCAGGCGCATTTCCCACATAGTACATGGTGCCAACACCGGTACCAGACTCCTTGACAATGACGAGATTACTTTTTTTATCCTTAAACGCTTTGGCATCTTTGGGACAGGTAATGGGAATCAAACGATCATTTTCTCGATCATAAGTTGCGATAATCACTGTATCTTGATCTGTTTGTTGATCATTGACGTGATTTTTCAGAAAGTAATGGGCATCATCCAACTGGTCCAAAATTTTTGCAAGATTTGTATTGTCTGGCGGTGGGGTTGATGGTGAACGCGGTTGATATCGGATTTCGCTATTAATGACATCCGAACATAAAGGCGTTGCAAATTTGTCCAGTCGAATGTTAGCGTTTTTGTTTTTGGCTCGCTTGATTGATAAAGCCAATTCTTTTGCGATATGGATAGTGTCTTTTTTTTCTGAATTTTCAGGTTCAAAAATCAACGCATATTTGTCTTCACTCCCTTTGAGTCGTATCACCCATAATTGTCGAAATATTTCAGGACCATGAGATTTGGATAGAATTTTTTTTATCTCAAAAAATTTTTTTTCTATCCCTTTTTGAGATCCGCCATAGAAAAAACAAACCACGCATGAAGGCCCTTTTTCAATGGATTTCGATTTTGGAACCGGACAAATCCAAAACACTGACTGGCCATAAACAGCATTCACTGTCTTTCCAAGGATAGGTGCTGGTGCAGAAACAATATTAAAAGCAGCATAGGGCGACTGCGACGTATAATTGATTATTTGCTGAGTATATTGTCCGGGTTCAGACGATATGTCTGATTGATTGGCCCATATGAGGCAGGGAAAAAGTATGCAAAATAATATTTTGAATATATATCGCATTAATTTTTATCCTGAAAAAAAATGGATGCTCCGCTGAATTCAAAAGGATTGCTCAAAAAATTAAAAATCAAGCATAAGTACATATGTGGGGCGCATTCCCAAAAAGTCGGACATTTATTATCTTAGCCCTGAAAGGGTGTCACATTATAAGGAATGCTCTGAAATTATTATCGTCCAACTTTGGTTTTTCCAAGTCAGGAGGACAATCACTGACTAACACGGACACCCACATCACGCGTTTGGAAAAACCAAAGTTGGACGATAATATTTTCCTCATTATTCAATATTTGTTGATTCGTTTCTGAACCATGATTACACTGAAGAAGATGAATAAGATGAATTTAAAGTGTCTTTATTTCATCTTATTCATCTTCTTCAGTGTAATCATGGTTCAAAAACAAAATGAACAATTATTAAATGGGGAACTTATTTTCAGAGCATTCCTAAGAATAGCCTCGCTAAATTGTACATAAAGATGTAAATATGTCACGCCCTTTCAGGGCTTAAAGTCTTTGAAACTATTACCCAGGGCGATGCCCTGGGCTTTTATGTATAGCCCTTTCAGGGCAAAAAGAAAAATAAATGTCCGACTTTTTGGGAATGCGCCCCCATATGTGTACCAAACTTTTCATTTATGAAATAACATGCTCAATTTATCTTGATCTTACAAAACAATAAGGTCGTGTAGAGACGTAGCAATCTACGTCTCTACAGTACAATTATCTCAAAACGAACAATATCAATAAATGGGAAAGTTATTTTCAGCGATTTCCTTAGTTCATAAAACTCCAAAGAACACCCGCAGCAATTGCCGAACCAATGACTCCAGAAACATTTGGCGCCATCGCATGCATCAATAGAAAATTACTTGGATCTTCCTCCTGTCCGACCATTTGCACAACACGCGCAGAGTCTGGAACAGCAGATACACCGGCAGCACCCAATAATGGATTGATTTTAACTTTGGAAAAGACATTGATTATTTTCGCAAAAATTAATCCTGAAGCAGTTGCAATGCCAAAAGATACAGCCCCTAGAATAAAAATTCCGACAGAACTTGCTGTCAAAAAGACATCACCCTGAGTACTTGCACCTACTGTGATCCCTAAAAGAATGGTAACAGTATCAATCAATGCTGTTCTTGATGTTTGAGCAAGACGTTCTGCAACCACACATTCTTTCAGCAGATTGCCAAAAAAGAGCATGCCCAATAATGGCAGTGCTGCGGGAGCCAGGAAACAGCAAAGCAAAAAACCGACAATTGGAAATATAATCTTTTCAAGCTTGGAGACTTCTCGCGCTTCTTCCATCTGTATTAATCGCTCTTCACGTGTTGTTAATAAACGCATGATTGGCGGCTGAATAACTGGAACCAATGCCATGTATGAATATGCAGCAATTGCAATAGGGCCAATTAAATCTGGCGCTAACTTGGCAGATAAGAAAATAGCGGTTGGTCCATCAGCTCCGCCAATAATACCGATTGATGCGGCATCATTTGGGGCAAAACCTAAAGCCAGTGCGCCTAAAAAAGTTAAAAAGACACCCATTTGTGCTGCCGCACCCAACAACATTAATGTCGGACGGGCCAACATTGTTGAAAAGTCTGTCATGGCGCCAATGCCTAAAAAAATTAATGGCGGGTAGACACCTGAAGTGACCCCAAAATATAAATAATGTAATACGCTATTATCCTCATAAATGGCCAGTCCCAGGCCTTTAAAAACTGGTATATTGCCCATCAGTATACCAAAACCAATGGGGACCAGCAGTAATGGCTCGTAATGTTTTGCAATTCCCAAATAGATAAAAATCAATCCGACAGCAATCATGATAATATATCTGTAGTCTGCCAGAGCAAAACCGGTGTTTGACCAAAAATCAGCAAATAGTTTTAGTATATCATCCATAACTCATCCTTATAAATATAGATATGCATTTTCCGATGTTGTATGACATATCCATCGTATTGTTTTATTATATGCCATTATTTGGCATGCCATAAAAAATATCCTTTGCCATCCGGTTGAATTACCGATGCATGAATCATTTGACTAACTGTCGCATGAGGTCTTACAAGACCGCGTTTTTCAGCCAATTCAATTAATCGCGGCAAAGAAAAGGGTTCGCCCATCCAGGAAATTAAATATTGGTATTGTCGAACCGCTTCCTTGATTGAGCTATCAATTGAAGGTTCCTGTTTTTTGGATTGGGGGATTGTTTTTTGGGGAGAGCTTGATTGCGCATTTGGTTTTCCATTGTCTTCAATGCGTGCAATTATTTTAGGAAAAACTCGGATTAACAGTGACAATGTTACCAAACCGGTAAAAACAATCAGGATACCGACAACAGAAATCGCCCATCCATTATGATGTGAAATCGCTTCAAATCCATACATAATCATTCCTCCATTGATATATCATTCGTTTTGAATGATTCGTTCTCTATGGTTCGACTCTGAGCAAAAGCTATACGTTCACCAACGTTGGCATAAACCTTTGCCATTATCTTATCTCCTAAAGCAGCATCTCCTTGAACCAGTCTCAATAATTCACTACCATCAAATGCAAGGACTTTGCCTTCTGTCAAAGCAACCGCCGTACCAGTATATTGATAAGGACGTACAACAGTTGACCATCCGGTAATTTCGCCACGTTGATGAAGCGTGAAGGCGGTACCATCTTTAAAAAAAATCATATAATCTCCGGATAAAATTACAAAAAATGTATGTGCCGGATTGCCCATTTCAAATAGGGATTCTCCTTCATTGACACGTGCTGCTTTACTGATGGCATGAATCTGAGCGGCTTCAGAATACGATAAGTCTTTGAATACATCTAGTTGTTGTAGTTCTTCTACAGTCATATTTTTCATATCCTTTCCATTGATGCACCGGAATATGATTGAATAACGCTACCTTCTTACTTTTTTCCATTCCAATGCACTTTCACATATCAATCCGTGTATACGATTCATGTATACACGTATTTAATACGATATTTTTATATATTTTAGATAAAATGTTTACTAATATCAAAAAAAAACGATATGATCAATACTGAATTGGTAGGGACTGATAAAATATCGCTGGAGACAGAAATATTCCAGCTGTAACAGGTTTGCACGTTTTCAGACAAATTGAGTGATGGTTTATAGCATTTTTATTGAATTAATCATCACCGGTTTAGCAGGTACATCACTGTGTGGGCCAACCGTGCTTGTTTTTAGTTTACTAATTTTATCAATCACATCTTCCATCCCTTCTATCACCCGACCAAATACAGAATAACCAAAGCCTTTTGGCGTATCATTTTGATGGTCGAGAAAGGTATTGTCGTTGACATTGATAAAGAATTGTGATGAGGCGCTATCTATCTCTTTTGTTCGGGCCATTGAAATGGTTCCCCTTACATTTGAAAGACCTGCATCAGCTTCATTTCGAATGGTACCATGAAGGCCACTTTGCTTTTGACGCATATCAGGTGTTAAGCCGCCTCCCTGGATCATAAAATTCTCAATGACACGATGAAATATGGTACCATCATAAAAGGATTCTTGAACATATCGTACAAAATTTTTTACAGTAATCGGTGCACGATGTTCCCATAATTCAACCTGAAAATGTCCTAATGTTGTGTCAATCAATACATTTGGAAAATCTTTTTCTTCCATGTTTATTCCTTTCTAATGGTAATTCGGAATACTCGAAAAAATACGTTCCTCATTTTGAACGATGGCGCCCAAATCGAAAAAATTGGACGCTATTCGTTTATAAAAGACATCATTCAAAATGGGAAACATTGTTTTAACGCTTTCCTTTATCTGTTTATTCTAGAATGAACGAAACCACCTTTTTTTTCTGATAGGCTCGTTTATTTCAATTGGCTTATTTTCGATAACCAGCTTTGGGTTGCTTTCGATTAATGCCAGTGCTTCTTTTTGATCATTGAGTACTTTTTCACATTCATGATGAGCTTCAGACAAAACCGGAGGCCGATTATCTACAGAATGTGCATCTGATGCCAAAAAATGCACCAGACGATTTTGTAACATTTTTTTGCATAATTTTTTTATTCTGCTCCCGAAAAATCCGGTCACACTTGCTGCAGTCAACTGAATCAAAACACCCCATTCAATAAAATCATAGATGATATTCGGGTTTTTTTGAACGGCAAAATTTCTTTCTGGATGGGCAAGAATGGGATAATACCCATTTAATTTCAGTTGAAAAATAACTTCCTTAAACTGCGGAGGTATGATTGGCGCAGGCAGTTCAATCAATACATAACGTGAGTTATTGATAGATATCAAGCTTTTATTATCAATTCGGGTATGAAGATCATCACAAATATGTATCTCCATTCCCGGATACACGTTGATGTAAATATTATGTTTTTTGATCTCAGTACAAAAATTATCAATACCATTTGTGATCATTTCGGGTGTATTTGTATATAAGCCATTCAGTGTATGGGGTGTTGCAACTATCGCTTGAATGCCATCGGTTTGCGCTTGATGTAACATTTCAATACTTTCATGCAAGGTTTCCGGTCCATCATCAAGGCCTGGCAAAATATGTGCATGTATGTCAACCATGTTGTTTTTTACCCATAGCGTTTTGAAGATCTTTTTTTCTTGCGGTTCCGATGTTTTTTCTCGCCATCTTCACCATAGTAGTAATAATAATATTGATAATAATAATAACTTTCTTTACCTGTATCCACGTCATTCAAAACTGCGCCCAAAACGTTGGCATCCACACCCTGAATTTGTTCAAGACCGGTCTTTACAACCTGTCTGGGAGTGACTCCTGCATGAACGACCAGCATGACACCATCAACAAACTTTGCAAGAACAGTAGAATCAGTCACAGCAGTGATGGGAGGCGAATCCACAATAATGCGATCGTATTGTTCCTGAAGTTTTTCCATGATCCGGTTCATTTTTTGGGAGCCGATAATCTCCGATGGATTGGGTGGAATGGGACCGCATGGAATAACGTCAAGATTGGGTATGTCCGAATGGATTGTTACATCCTGAAGAACGTTTTCCAATTCATTGCTGACCAGAACGCTTGACATTCCCTTATCTCGACTTAATCCAAACATTTTATGTACTTTCGGTTTTCGCATATCACAATCAACAATGACAACACGACTGCCAGCCTGAGCCATTGTAATGGCGAGGTTTGTTGATGTCAGTGTTTTTCCTTCACTTGGTCCTGCACTGGTAACGAGAATAATTTTTGGTGATTTGTCTGCTGAAGAAAACAGCAGGCTGGTTCGAATTCCACGATAAGATTCACTTGCAGTTGATTTGGGCGAGTATTGCGTGATCAATTCTGGATTATCGATATCCTCACGATCAATCTCAAATGAAGGAACAGGTCCGAGATAGGGAATATTGAGATAGTTCCGAATGTCTTCCGGATTTTTCAGCGTGTTATCCAAAAACTCAAAGGTAAAGGCGACAGCAATGCCCATGAACAGTCCAGATATGATGCCAAGAAATATATTTAATTTTTTTCTAGGACGAATGGGATATTTGGAGATTTCAGCAGGATCTACAATACGAACATTACCTGTTTTCATATCTTCAGTGAGAGAGGTTTCTTTAAAACGTTTGATCAACAGTTCATACATATGCCGGGCGCTTTCAGCTTCACGTTGAAGCACACCATATTGAATCGATTTTTGATTCAGCTCCATGCTTTGTTTTTTTTGTTTACTTAATGCCTGTAACAAGGTTTTTTCTTTGGCCAAAGCGACTTGATATTCATTTCGCAAAGAATTGATGACACGCTGAATTTCTTTATGTTTTCTATTGTTTAATGAGTCTATCTCAGACTGGACGGCTATCATTTTGGGATGATTTTTGCCATATTTTTTTGACAATTCAGAAATGCGTTTAAAAAGATTGACTTCCATTTGCTTGATTTCTCGGATCAAGTCATTGCTTAACACTTCAGGAATAGAATCCAGCATATCAGGATTTTTTTTCAACGCAAGCGCCTGTTTGTAGCGGGTTTCAGCTTCTACACGATGCGCTTCAGCATCAATTACCTGAGCATTCAGTTTGGCTAATTTCTGTGCTGTAATTTTTTCAACATCACTTGAAAAATCAGTAAAAATGCCTTTTTTTTCTTTATATTCCAATAGTTTTCGTTCTGCGGTCTCAACCTTTTTTCGTTCTTCATCCACCCTTTCATGAAGCCATAACACTGCATTTTTGACCGCTTTTAATTTTGTTTCCAGCTTTTTTTCAATATATACATCAGCAAGCGTATTAACAGCTAAAGCAGCAAGCCCGGGATCTCTCGCTGTAAAATGAAGGTCAACCAGGCGACTGTTTCTGACAGGCGTAACAGTGATGCGATTTAAAAACGCAGAAACCAATTGTGCGTCTGAATTTTCAATTTCTAATTGTTTATCTTGATTTCCAGTTCTAAGAATGGATTGCAATGTCGTTTGAATAGATACTTTAATATCCTTGATTCGCTGTTTAATCGTAGATAAAAATGTTTTTCGGGGCTTGGGGTTAAATTCCTCACTGTCTTTTAAATTGAGTCGTCGAATTACCTCACGCGCAATGGTTCGGCTTTCAATGATTTTGTATTGGGTAATATAATAATCCGTCGTGGAGGCATCAACTGACATCACTTCCTGAATAGAAACGACATTTGGATTCTCTTTTTCAATAACCAGACGGATCGTCGATTGATAGATTGGCGTCGCTGTCAATGTGTACATAAAAACAATGACAAAAATAATGGTAAAAACAGAGATAATCGACCATCTTCGTTTCATCATTACCTGAAGATAGTTTCGGATATCAATTTGTTGTTCTTCTGTATTCATTTGCTTGACCCATTTTTTTGTTCGTTTATCATTTGGGTTTAAAACCTTTTGGTATTATGATTCACTTCCTTTATCATTGAAAAAAAAGATCTAGAAAAAACTTTCCGGCACAACAATGACATCTTCTGGCTGAATGGTCACATCCTGTCCTTTTTTGCCAGAATTAGTGATTGCATCTACTTTAACTTCAATTATTTTTTCAACTCCATTTTCAACACGAATGATTCGTGTCCGGTTGCGTGCTGCAATTGTTGTAAATCCGCCTGCCATAGAGATCGCTTCAACTAAGGTCACTTTTTTTTGAACATAGGGAAAAGAACCAGGGTTTTTGACCTGTCCAATAATATAAAAGAACTCTGGCTTGGGAAAATAAAGAACATCATTATCCTGTAAAGGAATATTAGATTGCTGATCACTCCCATTTAGCAAGGCTTCAAGATCAATACGAATGACTATTTTCCGCTCATACTCAGTGTTGGGATACTCTGTTCGGACAATCATTGCCTGCTTTCCACCCTGTTCAAAATCTATTCCTTTGGATCTTGAAATGGCATCCAAAATACGTTCTTGTTCACGTAAATAATATTTACCGGGAGCCTTGACAGATCCCAATATCAAATATTGTTTGCTGCGATATTCTTCAACCATCACAGAAACGTGGGCATCAAACAGAAACTGGCCTTCCATCAGTTTTTGAGTAATTCGCTGCTCAATTTCTGATATGGTCATATTTTCGACCTTTATTCGTCCAACCAAAGGAAATGTAATAAATCCATCAGCCGCAACGCGAACATGATCCCTGGACAGGTCGGCTTCTTCATATACAGTAATGCTTAATACATCATATCCACCCACCTTGTAATCAACTTTCTCTCTATTCGTGGTTTCTGGATGAAGCTTTAAATAATCGATAACAGACATGTTATGTGTAGATTCAATCACTTGATCCAAATGCGTGTCTTTGGCTTGTGTGGTGGAGCGTTTTATCTCATCAATTTCTTTCTGATATTCCGGTGCAATTTCCCCTGAAAGTCCTGTGTCTATAGATCTGACTGTAACAACCGGTCCAGTTTGGGAGACACAGGCCGTCAGTATCAATAAACACACTATATAATAAATCCTTCTTGAACGATCACTTCGAATATCTTGTAATATTTGCATATTAATTCCTGATCTGTGGTTT
>Ga0272440_1000504_pt1 | contig 32988 bp, 24 predicted proteins | sample SSMMMBAug17_FD_192440 | JGI IMG/M metagenome (GOLD analysis project Ga0272440, IMG submission 192440) | Marine sediment archaeal communities from Little Sippewissett salt marsh, Falmouth, MA, United States - SSM-MMB-Aug17 | ecosystem: Environmental > Aquatic > Marine > Wetlands > Sediment ... | reverse complement strand
CTGAATACCAAATTTCGTAGGTGTCATCTGGTTTTCATCGACATTGCACTTGGCAATTACAACCTCATCGCCCATTTCTTTGGCAAGCTCTTCCAAAACCGGCCCTATTGCTTTGCACGGTCCACACCAGGCTGCCCAGAAGTCTACGACAACGGGTTTGTCTGATTTAAGAACTTTTTCTTCAAAATCATTGTCACTGATTTCAATTATTCCTTCTGCCATAATTATCCTCTCTTTATGCATGGTTATTTAAGATTGAGTTTTTTATCGCAGATGATTCATATCTCTAATAACTCGTTACCATGCTTTTATTGATCATAAAAATTTTTTAAGAAGGTGATCCTAACTCTGAAGCCCCTCTTAATTAAAAATAGACTTTATATGATAATTTCATGCAAAAGTCAAACATGTTTTTTCGTTCATTACACAAAAAAACAGGGGGATCAGGTTCTTGCTTGACAAAAAGCCATAACTGTGATTAGTTACTCAACACTTTTTTTATAATTTAACCTTAAAATTGCAAATAAAAATATCATGCAATTAAATTTGGTAAAAATGAGATTGGAGTAAAAACAATGAAACAAACATTTCAACCAAGTCGGATCAAACGAGCACGAACACATGGTTTTCGTAAACGAATGTCAACAAAGGCAGGGCGCAGAATTATCAATCGACGCCGAGCACGAGGCAGAAAACGTTTGAGCGCATGATTGGTGAATTTATTTCCAAAAAATTATCGGTTACGCAAACGTTATGAATTTGTGAGTTTAAAAAAAAATGGTGAGCAGATTCAAAACCCTTTTTTTTTATTAAATTATGCTCTAAATTCAAAAAATGATGCGTCCAGGCTGGGGATTACCGTCACTAAAAAAACAGGAAATGCCGTTGTACGAAATCGAATTAAGCGTTTAGTACGAGAAACTTTCCGAAAGAATAGGCATATATTGACACAAAACTACGACTTAAGTGTTATTGCAAAAAGACAGGTTCGAGATCAATCCAATAAACAATGCGTTGATGCCTTATTGGATCTTTTTAAACGTTTATCTGAAGGAACCTGATGTCTGATTGTTTGAAATGGGTTTTAATTAAATGGATTCGTTTTTATCAAATAGCAATTTCCCCATTATTTCCACCATCGTGTCGATTTTATCCAACTTGTTCAACATATGCCTGTATGGCCATTTCGAAATATGGACCGGGCAAAGGTTTGTATTTGAGTATCCGACGCGTACTCAAATGCCATCCTTTTCATCCCGGAGGGTATGACCCAATTTAACAAAAAGTAACAATTATGGAAGGGATCATTATATATTGATCCCTGGAGAATGATGAATGGAACAGATCAGGTTTCTCCTTGCAATTGCACTTTCATTTCTCGTGCTTTTGGTATGGCAAAACTATTTTATTGAAAAACCACCCCAACAACCGGATGAGTTGACGGATAGTTTATCAACAGAATCACCTGAGCCCGCACTTTCTGGCAATAAGATAAACAAATCAGTGGATCAAGATAAGCCACAAAAATTGCCTGAAATAAAACCAGCTGAAGAAGTTTCAGAAAAGCCTGCAAAACAGATTATTGTTCAAACACCTTTATTTGAAGCAAAATTGTCTGAACGCGGTGCTGCGATTAATTCGATCACGTTATTTGACTATAAGACAAGCCTGTCTGATGATTCAACATTTATGAATGTGGTCAATCTTGATAAGTTAGGAACAGGAATTGTGTCTTTTAAAAACAATATTATTCCTGACCTTCATAAAGCTGTTTACGATGCACAAACAACCCAAAGTATGGTGAATGTGACAAAGCCAAAACAAGTTCAATTTATTTATCAGCTTCAACAGGGAATTAGAATCGTCAAAACCTATTTTTTTGATCCAAAATCCTACATAATAGGACTTACTGTCGTAATCGACAATCCAACAGATATGACCATTGGAGACCAACTTCAGATCTCTATGCGTAGTCAAGTGCCTGAAAATGTAGGAGGATATATATTTGAGGGACCTGCCATCCATTTGAATGGTAATTTAGAAGAGATTGGCATTGATGATATCGAAGATAGCAGCATTTTTTCAGGAAAGATATCATGGGCCGCAATTGAGGATCGTTATTTTGCAAACGCGGTTTTACCGCTTAATACGCAGGAAGATACGCAAGCCCATATCTGGCTTGATAATGAAATTGTTCAAATAGATTTGCATATGCCCCATGCCAACATTACGCCACAAAAGCAGCAATTGTATAGTTTCAGCCTTTTCTTTGGGCCAAAAAGCCTTGAACAACTGAATGGACTTGAAAATGATTTTAATGAAATTATTAATTTTGGATGGTTTGATATTATAGCCAGGCCCTGTTTGTATTTAATGAACCTTATTTATCAATTTATACCCAATTATGGTATTGCTATTATCTTATTGACAATATTGATAAAAATAATTTTTTGGCCGCTGGGTAACAAAAGCTATCAATCCATGAATCAAATGCGCAAACTTCAGCCAAGAATGAAAGAGATACAGGAAAGATATAAAGATGATCGCCAGAAATTGAATCAGGAATTAATGAATCTATATCGAGTATACAAAGTTAATCCATTAGGGGGTTGTATCCCGATGCTGCTCCAGATTCCAGTTTTCATTGCGCTCTATCGTATGCTGTATCAGGCAATTGAATTACGTCACGCACCATTCTTTTTATGGATTGATGATTTATCTGCGCCAGACCGATTGTTTCAGTTTGACACTTACATTCCTTTGATGCAGGAACCTTATGGTATTCCGGTTCTAACAATAATTATGGGGGGTACCATGTTTCTTCAACAAAAAATGTCGCCGGCACCTGGCGATCCGAGTCAGGCCAAAATGATGATGTTTCTTCCCTTATTTTTTACATTTATTTTTATCAATTTTCCTTCAGGCCTCGTCCTGTATTGGCTGGTCAATAACGTGGCATCTATTTTGCAGCAATACTACGTTAATAAGAAAAATGAGTAAACGGAGGATAGTTGAATGAATTACATTGAATTTGTCGGTAGAACCGCAGATGATGCAGTAAAACAGGCAAGTAGAGAGTTAGGCGTCGCAAAAGACAAACTGAAGTATGATGTAATTTCTTATGGATCTACAGGAATATTTGGTTTGGTCGGATCTAAGAAAGCCAAGATACGTGTACATTCCCTTGATTCATATCCAAAAAGAAAAGAAAAGCAACCCGATGACAAAGCCATTGAGAAAGAAAAGAATGATTCGAAAAATAATGATACCAAACCACCGCATTCATCAGTGAAAGTTTCAGAGGACTTGCCTTTAGAAAAGAAACATGATGAAAAGACGCATGATGAAAAGAGTACTGATGATCCAATTCTTTCGGATGAATATGTCCAAAAAGGATACAATGTACTCAAAAAAATTGTTGATGCGATTACCGAAGACGCAAAGGTGACACTGTCTTCACAAGATAGTCAGATTTTTTTCCATATTCAAGGTGGGAACACAGCCGTATTAATTGGAAAGCATGGTCAATCTCTTGATGCCATGCAATTTTTAATTGACAAGGTTGTTAATAAGTCACGTTTCAAACAAAAACTTCGTGTACGCATTGATATTGAAGGATATCTTCAAATTAGAGAAGAAAATTTGACGAAACTTGCGCTTCGATTGGCAGACAAAGTGAAAAAATCAAAACGACCTGAAACAGTCAGTCCCATGAATGCACACGACAGACGAATTATTCATTTGGCCTTGAAAAATGATAGTTCATTGAAAACACAAAGTATGGGCTCCGGTTATTACCGTAAACTTGTCATTTTTCCATCTCGTAGCCGTAATTCTGATGAATAATTTTTAATTAGGACGAAGCGAGTCAGTTTTCGAACGTAGAGACAAGGCATGCCTTGTCTCTATTCAAATACAGTCCGAATCATCTGGCAGGGGTTGGTTATACTTGCCAGATTAATAACATATGTTCAATTACCTGTTAGCATACTTTTCTTAAGATACTTATCAGCAGGTCGGTCACATAACCAGATACCAAAAAGTGCTTTTTTAAATTCAAGCCCTTTAATCGTACCTTTCAAAGAACCATTTTTTGATGCCAACACGCCCTGTCCAGGAATATAGACCAGGTCATAAACATCACCCACTTCAATTTTTTCTTGAAAAATTGAAAGCAATTGTTTTATTTCTTTCTCAATGGGGTTAATATTTCCCCCAGTAGCGTTATCAAAGCCCGCATTGACTGCTTTGATCATTTTTTTGCTGGATATGAGACTTGAAACAATATGCATCTTTATAGCCATAGGCTTATCTGCATTAATAATTTGATTTTGATCAGCGCTTTTTTGAGACAGATACAAAGCACCAATATAAATTTTCATATAGAACTTCGTTCGATATCCTGCACCATTTAAAACAAGATTTTCTTTTCCAGCTAAAAGCGTGTCAGGAATGTTGACATCGCCTAGTTTTGCAGCATAAACATTTGTCACAATCAGTAACAAAAAGGATATACCAATCACAAATTTTTTCATAATCCATTTCCTCCATTGGATATAAAAATAATGTAAGTAATGCCCTATTATGGGCAAAAAAGGCTTAATGAAAGTCGTGATACAGCAATCATGTTTTTTTTCGACCATATTGTCGGAGCATATTCATCAAGACCACCTTTTTAATTGGTTTTTCAAGATTAGTGGTACAACCGGCTTTTGTTGCTTCATTTTCTTTTTTAAAAAAAGTCTGTGCACTCACTGCAATAATTGGAATCCCTGAAAAATTATTGTCTTTTTCCCACTGTCTGATCTGTTGGGTTGCCTCAAAACCATTCAATTTTGGCATCTGTAAATCCATAAAAACAATATCATATTTATTGTTTTTAAATTTTTCAACACCTTCCGCACCATCACATGCAATATCTATGTTATGATCTGTCTCGTCCAGAAGCGATTGAAAAACGATTTGATTATTAAAATTATCTTCAACCAATAATATATTGAGGGAATCTATTATTTTTTCAAGGTTTTCATCAGTTTCAGATCCTGCAAAAATTTTGAGAGGCACCACAAATGAAAAAGTACTGCCCTGGCCTGCATCACTATTCAGAATGATTGTTCCATTCATAATTTCGACCAGACGTTTACATATAGGAAGTCCCAAACCTGCGCCTACGTTTTTTTTATCATTTTTAATCTGACAAAAAGTATCGAAAATAGCTTTTTGTTTGTTTTTTGGAATTCCGATCCCCGTATCTTTGACCTGAAAAAAGAAGAGCTGAGAATGATCATCATCAGCGACTGGTAAGGTGATATTTTTAAACTCTGGCAACATAATGGTGGTGATTGTCGTTGTAATTGTTCCATGGGGGGTAAATTTCAAAGCATTATCCATTAAGTTGGTGATAATCTGTTGCAGTCGAATTTTGTCACCCAGAATTTTATCAGGCATCGTTTCTTGAATATTGTAAATAATGGAAATATTCTCGTGTTGTTTATTCTGAATGGCCATTATTTCCTTGATTGTGTCAATAAAAATGTTCAGATCAAATGAAACAACGTTTAAGTCAATATTACCGGATTCCAGTTTGGTCAGTTGTAAAATATCGTTGATCAGTGTTAACAGATGCTCGCCTGCCATTTCAAATACTTCAACACTTCTTTTTTGTTTACTGTTTAATTCGGAATTCTTTAAACTTTCAGCCATGCCGAGAATTGCATTTAAAGGCGTTTTTAATTCATGGCTCATGCCGCCCAAAACCTCAGTTCGTGATTTCATGGCAACTTTGGCAGCTTCAGCCTCTTTTTCAGCTTTAACGCGCATTTTCTTTTCAGTAATATCTACAAAAAAACCTTCGTACAAAATGTCGTCATGCAGATCTTTTGTTTTTCTAATATTAAAACTGACCCATATCCATGAACCATCCTTGCGAAAAAAACGAGTTTCAAAAGATTCAACAACTGATTTTTCTTCAAGTTGTTGAATTATTTTTTTCTGGTCTTTTTCATCAACATACAAACGCTTACTGCGATCAAGAATAATGTTTTGTAATTCATCCTGAGACTCATATCCTAAAATATGACACGCAGCAGGGTTGACTGATAGAACCGTGTCTTTGTCATTGATTTGAAAAATACCCTCCATGGCATTTTCAAAAATATTGCGATATTTAAACTCAGCCTTTTCAAGTTCAATTCGGGCCTCTTCCCTTTTTATGGCATCAATGGATCGGTAATACAGTGTTATAGCAAGATATCCAATCAAACCAAATAGATAATTATATGTCATCGTAATGACATATCCATAATATATATAAGCTATGATGCACAGTGCTGTGAATAAAATATTTATAAAAATATACAAAAAAAAGCTGAACCGGACATTATAACATCGCGCAACTGATAACAAAATGAAGGTCAGCATGATAATCGAAATAATCGCCTCTATAAAAACAGATGCCGGATATAGACTTGTTCCTGTTATTAATGTGCTTATGGTATCAGCAACTATTTCAGAACCAAACATAGTTCCAACCGGTGTATCAAACCAGTTTCGAGAAGCATTTGACGTATCACCAATCACAACGATTTTGTCTTTAACCCAAAACATCAGCTCCAGTATGTGGGCATTTTCTTTTGAATCATCAGAGATACTATTAAAAAACTGGTCTGCATTTTTATAATTTTCTGGATAATTTATGTTGAGAAAAGGCAGGGCTGTCAGTCCAAGATATTCATTAAGAAATTGAGAATTCATTGGTACAGGAGAATAATCAATATACAAATCATTATTTTGATCTAATTGAAATTTGTGGTTTCCAAGGTAAAGAATTTGGTTTTCAATTCGGGGAGATACGCGTAAAAAAGCTGATGCTGACACAACAGCAAGGGGCCAGATATTATGTTTTTGTCCCAGTGATGGATAAATACGAAGCCGACTCAGGAAGGTCACCACTGCACTGGGCGAAATAATATTTACATAGCCCGTAGACTGTTGAGGTAAACAAACTTGCTCGGAGGGCTGAACTATTTCTTTTTTAGAATTATCTAAATTAAATGCAATATGGGATGCTAAAAAAACGTTGTTATATGCAGGATTTTCAAGAAGTCTGCATAGTTCGGCATCTCCTTCAAATTCTGGATGGGCAAAAGGCATGAGAATGTCTACAACAACTTGTTTCGCTCCCAGTTTATGTAAATTCCGAATAATGTTTGCAAGATCTGATCTTTTAAAGGGTTTTACATTTGTTTCTTTATAATAATCATCATCAAAAGACACCAAAACGACATCGCGTTCATGAGTTGAAGATACCGTACGAAATGATGTTCGGATCAATTGCCTGTACGACAGGGTTTGGTCTTCAATTAATGACAATATCTCATAATATTCACAAAATATTGTGAGAATAACAATGAAAATCAAACCCCATATTTCACATCGTTTAGATAAATATTTCATAATTACTTTCGTTGCTGATTGAACTCTTTTCTTTCTTTCTTGGCGATACGTTTCATTCCTAAATCATCATAGACTTTTATTAAAAAGGGATAAATATCAGTGTCGTATGTACCTTTTTCGAAAAAACGTAAGTAATAATCTAATGCGGGAACTTTTAAACCTTTTTCATCCATGAAATGTCCCAGTAGAAATCCTTGATCACTTATCTTTCGAACATTTTCTTCCTGATTGAAAATCGCATCTGATTCTTGCTCTGTTAGGCATATCACTCGTGAGGTTTTTCTAAGCGTTTCCTTGCCATCATTAATAATACAGACAGTGTATTCATGTTTTCCTGGTTTAAAATGATTCAGCTGATATCGAATGATTGTTTGAGACGTCTCAGGAATAGAATAGGACGCTCCTTGAAAAATCAAGCGATAGCTGTACTGGGAGCCTGCATTTTCCCAAGCCAATGTGGGATAATGTTTGGATATAACAAGGGATTCTGGAAGAGAAAATGTGGCCTGGCTGGATTTTGAACGTTGTACTGTCGTGTACCTCTGAATAACCGCAAATTTACGTCTTAAATTATCCAGTAAATTAAATGTTTTTGCGTTTGATTCAGATGCATTACCTGCTAATAATTCCAGGTCATCTTCTTTAACAATTGCCTGAGAGTTATTTTCAATATATTTGGCATGATTCGAATCTTGAAATATCAACTTACAGGTACCATCAGGACCGGTTTTAACATGATCTCCTTTAAAAAGAAATTTATTTCGATTAACAGGCGACCATTGATTACCATCTTTACTGAATGCAAGCGTACCGGAACCATTTACTAACAATGCAACGGGTGGACTGGGACGCGCAATTGTTGGGGATTGAAGCAAGCAAATAATGGGAATTAGAATGATCCACAGTGTTTTAAAAGTTTTCATCGTTTCTCCTTCCTTTGTATTTTGAGATTAATTTGTTTTGCCTGTTTGGGGCAGGAATATTTATATTAACGCTTAATGCCAAGTTTTATATTGAATTTGAACTGGATATGTCAAGTTAAAAATGGTTTCCTGTTAAACTTAGGGATTACTGAAAAATCATTCTTAATGCGCCCCTGGTAACCATTTGAGAATGGAGCTTTTTTTATCTGCTTTTTCGTACTGTTTAAACTGCATCTCATGAAGTTTATAGTATTCTCCTTTTTGGGCCAGTAATTCATCATGCTTGCCTGTTTCCTTAATTTCACCATTAACCAGCACAATAATACGATTAACAGATCGAATTGTTGACAGTCGGTGTGCTATCATAAAAGTAGTTCGACCCTTCATCAAGTTTTCCAGGGCTTTTTGAACGAAATTTTCAGATTCTGTATCCAACGCAGAGGTTGCTTCATCCAGAATAAGAATGGGCGCATTATTGATTAAGGCACGTGCAATACACAAGCGCTGTTTTTCCCCCCCAGACAACAAGCTCCCCAGTTCACCAATGCGTGTATCGAATTTTTGGGGGAAATTTTGGATAAAATCATATGCATAAGCAGATTTGGCAGCATCAATGATTTCTTCCTCACTGGCATCCGGATTTCCATATGCAATGTTATTGCGTATGGTATCATTAAACAAAATAGGATCCTGGGTGACAATGGCAATTTGATTGCGTAATGATTGGATGGATGCTTTTCGAATATCAATGTTATCAATAAAAATAGCGCCATGTGTCGTATCAAAAAAGCGAGGCACCAGATTGACCAATGAACTTTTTCCACCACCACTCATGCCCACAATACCCAATAATTCACCCTTTTTGACGTGCAATTGGATATTTTTGAGTACCATTTTCCGATCATAACGAAACGATACATTTCGAAATTCAATATCATGTGGTCCCTTTATAATTTCAATAGGTTGGTCACATTCAACAATATCAGAACGTGTTTCAATGATATCAAAAATACGATCTGATGCGGCGAGACCTTCCTGAAGCGCATTATTAAACTCGCTTAATTTTCGGGCAGGATCGTACAGCATCAGTACAGCCGCTAAAAAAGAAAAGAAGGTACCAGGTGTCGAACTTCCGCTGATCACACGATATCCGCCATACCAGATAATAAAAGCAATGCCCACACCCGCTAAAAATTCCATCACTGCTGATGACATCTGTTTTGCTACCGCTGCTTTAATTTGAAGTTTGAACAATCGTTCAGTCATGACGAAAAATCTGTTTTTTTCGTAAGACTCCATAGAAAATGCTTTGACAATTTTATTTCCAGCAAATGTTTCATGTAAAAATGAACTGATACCTGCCATTATTTCCTGTGTACCTGTACTGACTTTTCGAACTTTGCGGCCATATTTGATAAATGGAATCAATGCCAGTGGAAGAACAAAAAATGCAAATGATGCCAGTTGCCAGTCTCGATAACAAATTACGCCTGTCAGGCCGATTATGGTAAAACAATCCCGCAACGCGCCTGTAACTGCGGTTGACACCATTGCCTTGACAATGTTGACATCATTGGTAATTCTGGAAATAAGTACGCCTGTTTTTTCTTTTTGAAAAAAAGTCAGGGGTAAGTCCATGATTCGGTCATACAAAAGATTACGCAAGCGGCGGATAACTTCTTCACCCACGTATGTCATCAAATATGATTGTCCCACCGTGCTGACTGCACGTAAAAAATAAATTCCCAGTACAATCATTGGAATTATTTTCAGCATAACCATGTCTTTTTTGAAAAAGATGTCATCCAGCACAGGTTTGATCAGAAAAGCTGTTGCAGACGTCGTTGCAGCAACGATAATCATTAAAAACATGGCAGAAATTAATCGCAATTTATTGTCTTTAATCATTGCGATAATTTTTCTATGGCGATCTTTCAACTGAAACTTAAACTTTTTTTTCATCGTATATGATATCCAAAATAATGATCTACCTTATCAGTGATCCGGTTCATTTCATATTCAAGCTGATAGCGAAGGTGTTCCTGAAGTGCAGGATCTGCATCAGCCGGAACATATATCGGATTGCCATACAAAAGAATGCATCGGGAAAAAGGTCTGGGAATAATAAAACGATCCCAGGATCTCAGTACTTTCATATGACTGAAACTGCCTGTTACAGAAATAACAGGATAACCTGTTATTTGTGCCAGGCGGATAATACCATGTTGCACTTTAAAACGTGGTCCAAGGGGGCCATCAGGAATGATGACTCCGGGTCGATTCCCAGATTTAAGTGCTTCGGCAATCTGATACAGTGCTTTTTTGCCACCGCGCGTAGAGGATCCTCTGATGGGTTCATGGCCTTGACGATAAATCACTTGAGCGATAATTTCGCCATCTTCAGATTGGCTGACCATAATTGCGCCATGATAATCTTTATGGGTATAGCATACTGGTAATATACGTGAATGCCAGAACACAATCAAAAATCGTTTGCTGTTCATCAGCGCAGCGACTTTGTCCCACCCATGAATATCTATGTGGATTGTTGAAAATAATGCATCAATAAACCACTTCCCAGTTATTCCGACCATGCGCCATTTCAAGTCTCTGCGGAGATGATTGGCATTAAAAACTGTTGGGTTCATAAAAAAATTCCTGTGAAGCCAATTTCGAATCAATATTACCTGAGGGCGCTTTAGCGTCCTTTTTCCATTCAGTGTAGGGCTAAATCTGGCTTTAGCCCTACACTGCTCTTGGCATTGCCGAAATTGCACATTCTAGTTTAAAATTGTTTTTCCCTCGACTTGTAGATATGCTCGTTGACTAAATTCAAATGCTTTTTAGTAATCGAAAAGCAATATCTGCTGTTCTATGGGAAGCTCCCGGCCCCCCCAGACGCTGCCGAATCAATTTCAACTTACGACGAATTCTATTCATGGTCAAAGGATTATTCAAAAGCTGACAGGCAGTTTTAAAAACTTTTTCAGGCGTAGCATCATCCTGAATTAGTTCTGGCACAACACGCTGACCGGCAACCAGATTGGCAAGGCCAATATGGGGAACATGAATAAGCATTTTGCCCAAATAATAACTGATTGGTGAAATTTTGTAAATAATAATCATGGGGGTTTCAGTCAAAGCAGCCTCCAGCGTAGCCGTACCTGAGGCAACAATGACCAGATCGCTTAATTGATCCACCTGTCTTGCATGTATATCGACAATATTAATATGAGGAGCATTTTTTAGAGAAAGAGCATCAAGAATAGATTGTATTTGCTCGTATTTAATTGTTGGTGCTCTTGGGATTAAAAATTTGATTCCATCAAACTGACCGGCCATGAAATCCGCAGCCTGCACCATAATGGGTAACAGCATATTGATTTCCCCCTCACGACTGCCAGGTAAGAGACCAATAATTGTTTCATGCGATGTTTTTTTATCCAGTACCGGCAAAGCAGGAGATTCCAATAGGGGATGCCCCACATAAGTAACCGGTACGTGATGTTTGCGATAGAAATCAGCCTCAAATGGCAATATGACTGCCATATGATCGACATATCGCTTTATTTTTTTTACGCGACCTGATCGCCAGGCCCATAATTGGGGGCTGATATAATACAAGACTGATATTCCCAAATTTTTGGCTGTTCGAGCAACTACCATATTAAAATCTGGATAGTCAATCAAAACGAGCAAGTCAGGTCGTATGGTCCGAAGCATATTTTTTGCGGTGCGTAAACCAGACAGAATGCCGCCCCTTCTGGCAAAAACTTCAGTAATCCCGACCACAGAAAGATCATTCAAGTGATAATAAAGGGTTACACCTGCTTTTTGAATTTGATCGCCGCCCAGTCCAATAAACTGGATCTGGCGGTCTTTTTGTCTGATACTTTCAACCAGTTTAGCACCATGGCTGTCGCCTGAAGCTTCACCGGCTATTATCATGATTGTTTTAGTTGTTTTCTGCATGTATTACCCCTTTTGTGAGCCAATCAATCTTTACCTATCAAAGTTTGTAAGTCACTGACAACAGATTTCATCTGGTTTGCCTGGTGTGTCATATCTTCAGTGGAATGGGTTGTTTCAGATGCTTTATCCGAACTTTCCTGGATATCCACATTGATATCAGAAATAGATTGATTCAGGTCATTCACACGACTCGCCTGGTCATCGGATGCTGTGGAAATTTTTTCAATAATATTACTGACATCCTTAATCATGACCATATTCTCATCGTAAATTTCTCGTGTGGTTTTTGCCAGTTCTGTCCCATTCTCTAATGCCTTCATCGTATTTTCAATGAGTGTTGTTGTGTTGCTGGCAGCTTCAGCAGAACGCATGGCCAAATTTCTAACTTCATCAGCAACCACAGCAAAACCTGCGCCAGCTTCACCTGCTCGGGCAGCTTCAACAGCAGCATTCAATGCCAGCAGGTTGGTTTGAAATGCTATTTCATCAATGGTCTTGATAATTTTACCGATTTGATCGCTGGATTCTGTAATTTCATTCATTGCACTGGATAGGTTTTCCATCTGCTCATTAACTCGTGTGACGATCTGAGTCGTTTTAACCATCAAATTACGTGCCTTGCCTGCATCTTTTGAACTGTTTCCAATAATTTCTACAATGTCGTTAAGCTTTGTTGAGGTTTCAGATAAGTTACCGGCATGTTTTAGGGTCGTTTCCGACAAAATCACATTGTTTTCATATACCAGACCGGATGCATCAGCCACTGTCTCAGAGCTTTGCTCCAGTTCAACGACAGCATTGTTAATTGGATTAATAACCCAACGATTAATTAAAAATGAAACGATTACAAAAAGGATTATTGCAAGAATAGCGAGAATAATAGATAATTGAATAACTTTTTGTGAGACCCGATATCGAATTTCTTTAACCTGTTCTTGTATCATTTTTTCAAGATCATCCATATATACACCCGTACACAGTACCCAATCCCATTTTTTAAAATATCGTACATAAGTCATTTTTGAAACAGGTTTATCTTCACCAATTTTAGGCCATTTATACCATGAATATCCCTGACCTTTCGTCTGAGCGACTTCGAGTTGATCCAGAAGCAGGTACTTACCTTCTGGGTCTTTATAAATATCTGAACCAATATCTGAACCAATGAGTTTTGCTTTGGGGTGCTGCACCATTTTTTGGGTTTTCGCATCAAAAATATAAAAGTAATCTTTACCATCTTTTCCATATCTTAAATTATTGATTGTGGAACAAACCTGATTTTGAATATCAGATTCCACAGCTTCCATATAGACACCTGTTGCAATGATCCAGTTCCAGGGGCGAAATATCACAGACATTGAAATCTTTGGTTGTGGTTCATCACTGCCAAGCCTTGGCCATAAATAATCAACCAGACCCTCTCCATTTTTTTTTGCCAGATCAGTAAACTCTTTCACAAAGCATTTGCCGGTAGAATCTTTCAAACCGGAAAGGTTGCGTCCTTGTAGAACGGGTTTTATTGGATGCATAAGCATCACATAATTTGTATCGTTGATCCAGAGATAATTTGTCCCCAAATAGCGCATGCTTCGGATCCTCTCCATAGCCAGTTTTTTCTTTTCGTCTTCAGTCAGTTGATCATAGTTATCGTATACATCTTTTATGCAGTGCATCGCTATATCAGTAACAATTTTAAGCTCTCGTTTGTATAATTCTGCCATTTGTTTTGTATTGTGAGCATCATTGTAACGACTTTCCATAAATGTATACGCATTGTCCAGCAAGTTTTTTAACATTGCTTTTCTTTGCTCAATCATGTTAGTTTTGAAATTTTCGATTTCTTGATTTGAATTTGCGATCATCTGGTAAATGGAAAAAATACCTGCTAATAGTCCAGATAGCAGAACGCCTGCTATTACCAAACCGATCAGTTTTTGTTTTAAATTCATGTCTACCTCCTAAAGATTGGTTGTTTCTGGTTGCTGCCATGTCATCATGACTGCATTCATATACTAATTGAGTTGTGGTGGATCTATGGAAAGCTAAATAAAAAGGTTGGCCACAATTGTCTGGTCGGGCCTTAGGACATAGCCGTCAGGCTAAGAGCAAACTCACGCTAATGCTCGTTCCCAGGCAGAGCCTGGGAATGAGCATTAGCGTGAGTTTACCTTAGCCTGACGGCCATGGGCTTTAGCCGAATGGGGACATTATTTTCCGAGCATTCCTTAGTGAAACGATAATTATCAAAGAACATATCTGGAATATGTTGAAAAATAAACATGTTCAGAATGGAAAAATAATTTTTCGGCATACTTCATTTCGTCGTTAACAGTTTTGCTCGTTCCCAGGGGGCGTATCTAACAGTAGGGGAAGCAATCAGTAATAGTTTATCCTTTATTGTCTGAACCATGATGCGTCTGATTCAATGATTATCATGATGATGTTTCGGTTAAATCATAGTTCATCATAATCATCAGACGAATCATGGTTCAGACAATAAAGGATGAAAAATAATAGAATAATTTCCCCCAAATATGGGATACGCCCGTTCCCAGGCTCTGCCAGGGAATGCATACCTGGTGGCTCAGCCACCTATGAAATGCATAAGCGGCAGAGCCGCAAGGCATGCATTCCCTGGGAACGAGCAAAACTGTTAACTACTTTTTAGCAAATAAGAAGGATGCCAATTTTTCGAGTATTCTTTACTTTTTGGCCGAACAATCAACACCACTAATAAAAGGTGCAACGATATCTTTATTTGAATCATCACAGTCAAACAATTTATAAAGAATTGCTGCATCACCAATAATATCATATCCAGGGCCAGGCGCAAAATGGTCACCATCCCGATCCTGATAAGAATCATTTTCAAAGATAGACTTTACATCTACCAATGGAATGGACAGTTTTAAGGATTCATTTATTTTTTGAATAAATGCATTGGCCAGATAGGCATGGGTTGTATTGCTAGGATGAAACGCATCAAACGAAAATCCACCACATCCAAATGTTTTATATATTTTATGCCCATTGATTTCAAGTGAATTTTCATAGACCGCCTGAAAAATTTTGAAAGTATTTACAATACTTACCTTGCCTGATTCCTGTAAAGATTTGATATGTGTATTGATGGCATCAATACGCGCATCAACAACGGCTATTTCATTTGAAGTTAGTTTATAAGCATCTGGCAATGTACTAATGACGGTATTTGCGACTGCATTTGTTGATGTTTCCGCAAAAGCACCACTTTTTGCCATTGTTAAAAAAGGTCCCAAACCTATAGATTCACCATTTTTCAGGGCAGTGATATCGGGATTCGGATATTGTGCAAGGCGCTCAATGTCCTCTTTTGCGAAAAAGAATGCCGGTCTTGTCATATAGGGCAGTGTTCCAATAAAGACATGACTGTTGGGCACTGCTTTTAATTGATTGACCACATAAGTCAGGTTGCTTTTTACTGAATTTAGATCATGTTGATCTTCAGTGTTGTTCAGATAGGCCTCAATTTTATCCATTGTAATTTCAGTGCCATAATTATTGATAACAGACCATAATACATCGTTGCTTCCGATCCAGAGGGTAAAAATAATTTTTTGATCAGGATGCAAACTCGCCACATAAAGCGCTGCTTCCAATTGGGATACGGCCCCCTTTTTTTCAGGAATCGGTGCCATCAATGCATCCAAGAGTGCAGGATCCAATTCAGATACGGGTACATTTTCTCTTTCATTATTGAGGGTTGTCACATGCTTATTAGCAGAAGTTGTTCGCGTAGATATAAGGTCACTTATTGTTGAGCTGTCAACGCCCAAATTATAGGGTATTTCATCGGGCTTTTTACGTTTCATATCCTTTGTCAAATAAGGATTGCTCCAGGTCAAAGCGACTTGTTTTCTCAATTGATTGGCCAATAATTCAACAAAACCATTTTTCTGTGTATCTTCGTGAACATTTTTCAATCCGCTCTGTGTACCATTGGTGAGGCTGTCACCCAGATTTATCATAACACAGGATGGTTTGGGCGGTTCTTCACGCATACCAGCCAGAACCTGTAAGCCAAAAATTGCATCATTGAGATCCATTGCGCCATCATTGTTTAAATCCCCGGTTGTGCTTGAAGAGGGGATTATCCACAACGATGCTATGATTAAAGTTATTAAAGAGACATACATCACTTTTTTCATGATTTTCCTCCTTGTAATGAGATAGTCTTATTATTCGATATTTGCCCATTAAGCGGAAGCTGCAATAATCGCTTTTGCTGGAATAATGCCAGTGGCAGCCGCAGAAACAATATTTCCTGCAACCCCAGGGCCATCACCGGCAACATACATGCCATTAATTCGAGTTTCCAGCTGATTATTTGTTTCAATCTGTGTGGCAAAAAATTTAATTTCCGGTGCATACAAAAGGGTTTCATCATTGGATACACCCGGGATAACATTGTTTAATTTTTCAAGGCCTTCAATCAGATTGGTAAGAATGCGCTCAGGAAGCGCCATTGCAATGTCACCACACACAACATCAGTCATCGTCGGTTCAATGTAACCTTTTTGTATGCGCTGCCAGGTACTGCGACGCCCTCTTTTTAAGTCTCCAAATCTTTGGAGAATTGGTTTTCCGCCACCTATGAGTGTGGCCAAATTTCCAATGGCCTCTCCATAAGCCTGATTGTCAGTAACGGGTTCTGTTAGAATAACTTTTGATAAAAAGGCAAAATTTGTATTTTCAGATTTTTTATTTTGATAGGCATGACCATTTACACATACAAAATGCTTATAATTTTCAAGGGCAACAAATCCGCCTTTATTTGTGCAAAACGTGCGCGTTTGATCATCATATTTTTGGGTTTGAATAAAAAATGTTGGATCATAGATAATATCACATAAATCGTGCATGATATCATTGTGAACTTCAACCCTTACACCGGTTTCAATACCTCTATGAGTTTGACCAATGCCATGTTTTTTCGCAACCTGAGTGACCCAGTCTGCACCAACCCGTCCCGGTGCAAGAATCACATTTGTTCCATAATAAGTATCTTTGCTTGTTCGGACCCCCTGAACATGGTTGTTTTCTACCAAGACATCTTCAACCATTTCTTCTGTATGAATTTGAACACCATTAGACTGCACTGCATCAGCCATATTTGAAATATATTGGGGTAAGAAATCACTGCCCAGATGCTTTTGCTTGATCAGCAGCAAATCAATCCCATTTTTTTTGGCCTGTTTTCTAATGCGTTTGGCAGCATCCATATCAGTTGGATAAACCGGTCCATCCATGCCAAAATGATTAAAAATGGATTCCGTTTCATCAATTAGTTTCATTGCACGATGGCCTGGTAAAAATTGTGTTAAGTCCGTCTTTCCCAATTTATGGATATAGTTGAGTTTACCGTCAGAAAAAAGACCTGCGCCACCAATTCCACATAAAATATTGCAGGGTTTACATTTCACACATTGATTCTTTTGACTTACCGGACATTTTCTTTTATGAGGTATCTTGCCACGTTCAATCAATAATACGCGAAGATTTGAATGTTCGCTGAAATACCAAGCAGAAAAAAGACCGGCAGGGCCCCCGCCAACAATAATGACATCATACTTTTTCATCATGATATTCTTCCCCTGATTTTTTTCAAATAAACCAGTCTATTAATTAATAATTTCAATAAAAAATTTAAAAAACCTGAATTCTGAGACTGGCTGTTTAAGATACATATCACACGAACGAATTGAATATCATATCATAAATATCTCCAAAAAAAACGCTAAAAAACAGTGCACAAAAAAAGGTTTGATAATTAGAAGGGTAATAATTCGGAAAGAAAAGAAAAATTTGTAAAAAAAAGAAAACAATAGTATTAAAAATTGTGAATATCAAGATTTGCCACACTCAATGCGATTACGACCATTCTCTTTCGCCAGATAAAGGCATTCATCAGCGCGTTTAATCATCGAAGCAGCAGTATCATCTTCAGCTTCCATAGTGCCAATCCCCCCACTAATTGTTACATGAAGCCCTTCATGTTCCCATTTCTGATCTCCAATCCATGTACGAATGCGTTCACTGGCAATATAACAACCTTTCCGGTCTGTTTTTCTCATAACCACCAAAAATTCTTCCCCCCCATAACGTCCAACAATATCAATTTCTCGAAGCGCATCTTTGATGGTATTTGTAACTGATACCAATACGTCATCACCCACTTGATGCCCATAAGTATCATTAATTTGTTTAAAGTGATCAATATCAAACATGGTAATTGAAAGTGCTTCTGTGTGCCTGCGGGCAGCAAAAATTTCATTGGCCAGGCGATCAATGATATGACTGTGATTGAAAATTCTTGTAAGGCTATCTGTTACAGCCAGTTTTTCTAATATTTTATTTTTTTCTTCCAGTTCATCAATGAGATTAAGAATGACATCTCTATTTTTTTTCAATTCTATGTGGGTCCGGACCCTTGCAAGAAGCTCGGTCGCATTGAAAGGTTTGGTGACATAATCAACAGCGCCTAATTCAAATCCCTTAACAATATCAGAAGTTTCTGATTTTGCTGTAAGGAATATGATTGAGATATCGCGCGTCCGTTCTTGTTCCTTTAAACGCCTGCATACTTCATGACCATCAAGCTCAGGCATCATGACATCCAGTAGTATTAAATCGGGTGAGATGTTATTTAAAACATCAAGGGCCTGTTGTCCGTTTGTCGCAACAGCAATCTGGTATTTATTCTTTCGAAGGATACTTCCCAATACCTGAAGGTTTTGAGGTAAGTCATCTACAATTAATATCAATGCCTGAGAATTATCGAATTTTTTTGTTGAACTCATATGCTTATATTCTTATTTTTTTGTTTCAATACTGCTTCAAGGCAGTAAGTTATTATATTTTATAAAAATGGTTTGTGCATGTTTTATATTTCTGGAACCTTGATAAAACCTGATTATATCGGATTTTGGGGAGGCCTTTTTTAAGCCCTGAAAGGGCGGCAACATACCAGCCCAGGGCAGCGCCCTGGGCAATGGTATAAATAAATGTATCTTAGGCCCTGAAAGGGCAGCACATAGTTCAACTGAAATGATTTATGTAACGCCCTTTCAGGGCTAAGACACTTACTCTTTCATATACCTGGGCTGGTATGTTGCCGCCCTTTCAGGGCTTAAAATAGCGCCTCCCCAAAATCCGATATAATCAGGATAAAACATATCAAAATTATCGATAAAAATTTTGTAGAACTCATTCTCTAAAAAGTCAATAGAAAATGTTTTCAACTTAGAGATGCTCAGAAAATAAGTTCCCCATTTTCAAAAATTCAGACAGATCGGACAAGTCAGACTGGTCTGACCTGTCCGACTTGTCTGACTTTACCGAATGGGGAAATTATTTTCAGAGCAATCCTTATTAATCTTTTTCAGCGTAATCCAGGTTCAAAAAAAAAGGAATTCAATATTTTATATGGGAAACTTATTTTTCGAGTATTCCTTAGGAATACTTTGGAATTGATGTTGTGTGGATTGAATTATTATCGTCCAACTTTGGTTTTTCCAAACGCGTGCTGTGGGTCTCCGTGTTAGTCAGTGATTGTCCTCCTGACTTGGAAAAAGCAAATTTGGACGATAATAATTATATTGATATAATCAGTGCCTGGGGCGAGAATCGAACTCGCACGAGGCATAGCCTCAAGGGATTTTAAGTCCCTTGCGTCTACCTATTCCGCCACCCAGGCATGTCAAATAAACAACAAAAACTGTATATAATAATTTTATTTTATATGCAAGAAAAATATATCAATTTTATAATTTTTATTAATCTGTGTTCAAATTTTTTCTTAATATGTGCAAAGACTACACGCTACATGTGTCCAGGAAAAACTTGAGAATAAGATGTGCGAGCTTTTCAAAAAAAATTTGAACATCAAGTAAGACCAATTTATTTCTGTCTATGGTTTGATTCAAAGTTAAGGTTGAAAAATATTCTTGAATATGAGATATGAAATTTGCAGATTAAATAGAACATCATTAAGGAATGCTTGAGTATTCCTGACTATCCCATTTAATATTAAGAATGGGATCAAATCAATTAATAAAGGATATAAAACTATGGCAAAAAGAAAAGTTAACAAACGAAAACAATTGTTAAAAGAGCCGGATGAATTTCTAGTTTTTTCAAGAAGAATGTTTAATTATACTGTAGATAATTATCAATATGTTTTGGCTGGACTTGGTGGAATTATTGCAATTGCATTAATTACGCTGGGAATTCGTGCATGGAGTCAGTCATCGGAAAATACAGGTGCAATTAAACTGACTGAAGCCAAAACGGCTTTCTATAAAGCACTTGAAGAAAACCCACAAAATATTGAAACTGCTTTTTCATCAGCAGAATCGGCGTTTGAAACAGTCATATCAGATTATAGAGGTACTGTTGCAGGCAAAATGGGAACCATTGTTTATGCCAATATGTGCTATGAAACCGGACGATACAATAAAGCCATATCCCTTTATGAAGAATCCCTGGATTATTTTGAACCATCATCGTCCCTTTATCCATTAATTCGTTACAACTTGGGATACGCATATGTGGCCAATAAAGACTATGATAAAGCCCTTGAAATTTTAGAAAAGGATGCTTTTTCACCTGACGGTTTGATGCAAAGTGACATGCTTTTTTTGTTAAGTTTGGTTTATGACCGAAAAGGCAAAACTGAAAAGCGTGATGAAATTTTCAAAATGATAGAATCTGGTGATGAATCTGCTTTGTTTTACAATATAGTCAAAAATCGCCTTTCCAAGCAACAATCCTAGAAATAGACAAAAAAAAACGAACCCGCCTTATGACGGGTTCGCAAAAAAATAGATGGTAGGAGGAAAACATAATAAAGAAATTATGTCTTATCTTAACCTATCCTGACTTGCAATCCTAATGCCAAAATCATTATTGAATTGATTGTTAATAAAATATCAATAAGTTATAAAATCTTGCTGTATTCAATCTATGGTTTTTCTAAATAATTGTTCAATATTTTGTACTGTTTGTCATGTTGTTAATATCTTGATTATTGATAAACTATTTAAATTATATTAAATATGGAGTTTAAATATTTGAACGTATGAATGATGATACAGCATGATAAATTCTTATCTAATTAATATTATTGAAGTATTATGTCCAATATTTTGAACCAGATAGTTTTTCAGACATGTACAGAGCTGATGCTTTCAAGTGAGAGATTGAAAAAATGATAAAACAAACGATATTCAAAACCAGATTGACACGTGTTACTATTCGTTTAACCAAACAACAAAATAAGGAGGTTTTCTATGCAATTTGAATTTTATAATCCAACACAACTTATATTCGGAACCGGAACATTATCAAAACTCGGAGAAGTGGTCCGTAAGTATGGCAAAAAGGCACTGATCGTCACAGGTGGTGGCAGCATCAATCGCAACGGTGTATTCAACAGGGCAGAAGCCAGTCTTAAAGAGTCTGGTATTGATTTTGCCGAATATGATGGGGTCGAACCTAACCCAAGAATCACGACAGTCAGAATCGGTGCTGAAATGGCTCGGTATGAAGCATGTGATGTTATCATCGCACTGGGTGGTGGCAGTACCATGGATGCATCCAAGATTATAGCCGCCGCATTCTACTATAATGGAGATCCCTGGGATTTAATCGGCCATGGCCAAGAAAACTGGGTCATCCCAACTCAGGCGCTTCCTGTAATAACTGTTCCAACGTTGGCAGCTACAGGTTCGGAAATGAACAATGGTGCTGTCATAAACAATGATGACACAAAAGTGAAATCTTTTGTTCAAGCCGACTGTCTTTTCCCAAAAGTCGCCCTGGTCGATCCCGAGTTGACCATAACTGTGCCAAAAGATCAGACAGCTTATGGTGTCTGCGATATTATAACGCATGTTACAGAGGGTTATTTTAATGGTGTTGATGGCACCCCCATACAGGATCGTTTTGCTGAAGGTGTAATTATTAATGCTATGGAATGGGGACAAAAAGCAGTGGTCGATGGTAGTGATCTTGAAGCACGCGCTCAAGTGCAATGGGCTTCAATTGTTGCCTTAAATGGTTGGGTGCAAGCCGGTGTTCAAATGCTTCCACCAGTGCATATGATCGAACATGCACTCTCAGCACATCATGATATTACACATGGCGCTGGACTGGCAGTAGTCAATCCAGCTTGGATGCGATTTGCTGCAAGGTATAACCCAACTAAATTTGTTCAATTTGCTGAAAGAGTTTTCGGTCTTAAAGTGAGCAAAACAAATAATCTGGACGATGCCCTTGAAGGCATTAATCATTTTGAGTCGTTTCTTAAGAAGATTGATTGTCCGACACGTCTGTCGGAATTGGGTATCGGCGATGAACTGTTTTCTCAATATGCTGAGGATGCGATGTTAGTGCTTAATGATGGAAATGGGCATCTTCTGGGGCGTCCGCCCATGAGCAAAACAGATATTATCGAAATGTTGCGCACCGCGCTGTAATTTAAAGATTTTAAAACAAAACAAACACCCAGAGTGGCGCTTAGTAGGAATACTCATAGAATTAGCGGATAGGTCTATAAGTGTATACATTTGTTTTCTTAGCCCTGAAAGGGCGGCAACATACCAGCCCAGGGCAACGCTCTGGGGAAATATATAAAAAGTTTTAAGCCCTGTAGGGCGTTACACTTTTAGAATGCGTCCTTTTTAATTTGTCTTTATGTTGCCGCCCTTACAGGGCTTAAATATTGCTTAATCTTTACCCAGGGCGTTGCCCTGGGCTGGTATATAATGCTCAATAATGCCTGCCAGAATGAAATTTTCGTATTCGTATGTTTCTCCTTTTTTTTATCTTTTGTAATCAGCGGCAATTTTTATGATGCTTTTTCAGGTTTTCAATAAGCAACATGCAATCCTGTGACAAGGATGTCCATTTTCATCATATAAAATATTTCCTGGCTGGATCAATTTGTTCATAACACATCCCTCAGGAATCTCCAGATGAAACAATTGATTTTCATTGATTGGTGGCATGGGGACAAGGTGATTGTCATCAATACAATAACTATGAATGGGGAAATCTTCACACAAAGGACACTGATACACCCGTCCATTGGGAAACACAAAAAAATATTCTGAAACACGTCCGGCACATTCAAAAATATCATCAGGCTCAAGAAATACCTTTGGGTATGTTACAGAAATGCCAAGATTTGCAACCTCTCTTGCAACAGCGGGCACATGAGTTTTCCATTCATTATAAGAAATCTGCAAGTCTTTGCTCTGTTCAGATTTTGCTGACTTCCCACGAATTCCAATAATCTGGATAAAAAACTTTTGAATATTCAAAGAAGATATCAATGATGGCATCATATGTAAGGCTTGAATATTCAACGCACTGACTGTATAAATGAGGCTGACTGAAAAGCCTTGTTTATTTGTTTCATGAATGCCCTGAATGCACTGCTTAAAAGCACCTTTGCCCCGAATGCTGTCATTTATGGATTCATCTGGCCCATCAAGACTAAAGCTGAAAAAATCAACATCTCTGGGCGTAATCTTTTGAAGAATATTATGAAACAAATATCCATTGGTATCCACTGTAATAGAGCGATACTTGATTTTTCTTGCATATTTTATTGCTGCGGATAATTCTTTATGAAGTGTTGGTTCTCCGCCAAGAAAAACCAGGTCAGTATTATCTTTTTTTAGCAAATCCAGCCATTTGATGATTGTATCAATAGGAATTTTACCTGAACCATGTTGCAAAGGGTTTATATAACAATGCTTACAGGATAGATTGCATTGCGTCGTAATATGAAAAAAAACACTGCGAGTATTGCGTTTAAACTGAATGGTGGGGTTCATTACGCTTCCAAACTATCTTTACCAATGTTTTCATCAAATGAGACAGGATAAGACCCATCAAAACACGCTTTGCAAAAATAATTTTCAGGTTCAGGCATACAGGTTGACTTAAGCAGGCCATCAATACTGATATAGTGCAAACTATCGAGTCCGAGAAAATCCTTTAATTCTGTCTCGCTTTTACTGGCAGCAATCAATTCGCCACGTGTTGAGAAATCAATACCATAATGACAGGGATAACGATGGGGTGGGCTGCTGACACGCATATGAATTTTATTGACTCCTAATTCACGAAGTGTTTTCACACGCGTTTTGATCGTTGTACCGCGAATAATCGAATCTTCAATAATAATGATATCTTTTCCTTTCAGCACTTCCTTGACTGGATTCAGTTTCACCCGGACACTAAAGTCCCTCATACTTTGAGTAGGCTGAATAAAGGTTCGTCCAACATAATGATTGCGGATCATGCCCATTTCAAATGGAATGCCTGATGCTTCAGAATAACCAATGGCCGCATAGGTTCCAGAATCGGGAAATGGCATGACCATGTCCGCATCAACAGGGGCTTCTTCTGCCAGACAGCGACCATGCGATTTTCGTATCTGATACACATTTTTTCCATCAAACGTGCTATCGGGCCTTGCAAAATATATAAATTCAAAAATACAAAATGCGCGTTGATTTCCTTTGGGCAACTGGATGGACTTGATACCTGAATCACTGATAATTACAATCTCACCAGGGTCCAGTTCGCGAACAAAATCTGCCTGAACAAGATCAAGCGCACATGTTTCAGAGGCCAATACAGGTTTTCCTTGTAATTCCCCCAGACATAGTGGACGAAAGCCATAAGGATCGCGAATGCCAACAAGTTCTCCTTTGCTTGTCAGTAAAACAAAAGAAAACGCACCTTTCATGCACGACACTGAACTGATTAAAGCAGATTCAAGCCCTAATTTCATATTTTTTACAAGTAAATGTAAAAATAATTCACTATCTGTGGTGCTTTGAAGAATGGATCCTGAGTCTTCAAGCTGATTCTTGATTTCCAATGCATTAATCAGATTCCCATTATGCGCAACAGCATAGGTTCGTTTCCGATGACGAACCATAAACGGCTGTGCATTAATCAGCGTTGAGCCACCTGTTGTTGAATATCGAACCTGTCCGATGGCGGAATGGCCTTTTAAGGATTCCAGATGGTTGAGTGTAAACACATCTGAAACCAATCCCATATTTTTATAGGTTTGTACGCCATTGCCATCAAACACTGCAATTCCAGCACTTTCTTGGCCGCGATGCTGAAGCGCATATAGTCCAAAATATGCCAACTTTGCGGCTTCAGAATGGTTAAATATTCCAAAAATACCACAGGCTTCCCTGGGTTTTTCAAATTCATTGCCAGTTATTATATTCATCATTTATCTCTAACAAATTGATATTGTTTTGGAATGCTACTGATATTAAGCAGTTTATAAGGCAATCATCCAAATTGATAATGGGCTGCTTATTATCTGAGCTATTCTTTGTATTAATAAAGCAAAATTGTATAGTCAATAAATAAGCAAAAAGCAAGTTGATTTTAAAAAATGGGATTAAGCCAATATTAAGAAATTTTTAGCTTGTAAAAGTATATAAAGATTGTCAATATTTTCAATTTGACATATCAGATATTTACGTGATAATTATTAATCAGTACACTGTTTTCATTACTGTCAGGTATTAAAAAAGACTTACTGACAGCAATAAAAATAACAGCTTCAATATCAAATCACTATATGATACTATTTATTTGTCAAGTCTGGTTGTTCATATGAAAAAAACGATGATTATTATTAATGAAGCAGGGCTTCATACGCGTGCTGCGCTTCAAATTGTTGAAGTCGCACAAAAAGCAAAACATGGGGTCTGGGTCTGTAAAGAAGATCAGCGTGCTGATGCGAGCAGTGTTATAGACTTGTTGACATTGTATTGTCCCAAAGGTTCAGAGGTAACGCTTGAAATAGACCATTCTCATGACAACCATATTTTTCATGAAATAGTATCACGGATTAAAAATGGATTTGGGGAAAATTAATTCATGAATGAATCTCAAGAAATCATTATTAAAGGAATTGGCGGGTCTCCAGGCATATGTATTGGCAAAGCATATATTGTTGATCGAGAAGGTGTTGATGTTGTTCAACAATATTATTTGTTTGACACCGATCTTGATGCTGAAATAGAACGATTTAAGCAGGCTGTTGCACGCGCAACAAAGGAAATGGATGATATTATTGATTCCGTTCCTTCTGAATATCATGAACAATTGTATATTCTTGAAACCCATAAAGTAATGTTAAAGGATAAAAATCTATACGACAAAACCTGCAAAATGATCGAAACAAATAAAATTAATGCAGAATGGGCGTTAAAAAAAGTATCAACCAAAATAACAAGAATGTTTAATGATATGTCAGATACTTTTTTTCGAGAACGTGGTGCAGATATCACGCATGTTTCGGATCGGATCATGCGAAATCTTATGGGGAATATACCTCAAGAACAGATCCACAATATTAACAAACGCGTAATTCTTATTGCACGGGATCTATCCCCGGCAGAAACCAGCCAGATACAGTTACATAAAGTTCAGGGATTTGTTACTGAGCTGGGTGGAAAAACATCTCACACAAGTATCATTGCGAGAACGCTTCAAGTTCCTGCTGTACTGGGCTTGACTGGTGCTACTGAAGTTATTACAAGTGACAGCATAATTATTGTGGATGGTATTAAAGGCGTTGTTATACTGAATCCTAATGATGAATCTCTCATTGAATATGAAGAAAAAAAGAATATTTTTGAGTTGCGCAGAAAAGCAATGATACGTCATAGTTCAAAACCAGCACATACACCCAATGGAGAGCAGAAAAAAGTGATGGGAAATATTGAGCTGCTTGAAGAAGTTGTCTCGGTCTTGGATCATGGTGCTGATGGGATCGGTTTATACAGAACTGAGTTTTTATATATGACGCGTAATGAACTTCCAACGGAAGACCAACTTTTTGAAAATTATCGGGAAGTTATAGATTTAATGTATCCCATGCCAGTAACGATCAGAACCCTTGATATTAATGGCGATAAAAAAGCCAGTATCTTTAAGGACCATGCGGAAACCAATCCTGTCCTTGGACTTCGCGCTATACGTTACTGTCTTAAACGGCCCAGCATTTTTAAAACACAACTGAGAGCCATCCTGCGGGTAGCTGATTATGGTCATGTGCGTTTAATGTTTCCAATGATTTCTGGGATCGGGGAAATTATTGCAGCTAAAAAAATTCTGAATGAAACCAAAAAAGAACTTTCAAATGAGAATATCCCATTTAATGGTAATATTGAATTGGGAATGATGATAGAAGTGCCATCAGCCGCAATACTATCAGACCTATTGGCTGATTATGTTGATTTCTTTAGTATTGGTACAAATGATTTGATTCAATACTCACTGGCCATTGATCGAGGGAATCATGATGTTGCTCACTTGTTTCAGCCATTGCATCCAGCCATTATTCGATTGGTAAAAACTGTTTCTGAAGCGGCACATCAAAAAAAGGTGAAACTTTTTATGTGCGGCGAAATGGCTGCAGATCCATTCCATGTGCCCATTCTACTTGCACTTGGTATTGATGAATTCAGCATGAATCCACCTTCCATTCCAGCTGTTAAAAGTATTATTCGACAAATCAGTACAGATAATATGGGGCCATTTTTGGATAGGGTATTGAAACAGAATTCTCCTGATGGTATCATTCAAGTTGTTCAGGAAACTTACGGCGAATTGTTTAAGGAAACAATTCGTTAGAAAATTTCGAAAAAAAAAGAGGTTCTTTAAAAGTAAGATTCCCTCTTTTTTATTCAAATTATCGTTTATTGTTGTGTAGAGACAAGGCATGCCTTGTCTCTACGTTTAGAAACCAAAAATGAACATTTCTTAAATAAACCCACTTTAAATATAGTCACCACGTTGAAATTTAAAATATTCTACAGATGCTGTCACTTGAATATTATTGACCAGTTGAGACAATTTGTCCCCCCTATCTTCATTAAAAACATTAACTTTGTATAATTTATCCGCTGCTTGTTTCATATTCAACAATGCTGGTTCAATATCCTTTAGCGTTTTATTTGGATTACTCAAGTTCTGCGCATAGTTTTCAAATAATTCCAATACTGAGCCCACTTTTTCAACAATCTCATCTTGCGAAGATGCCATGTTAACATATTGAATTGGTTGAACATCTTGGATACTTTCACGAGGCTTTACAAGCGGTTTCTCAGATATTGTTTTTTCAGAGAATGATTCCAGGATATCCTGAAATTCTTTTACTTGTGTCTGAGTTGAATTTTGCCGGGATGTTTTTGCCGACTGAGCCAATGCATTTATGTTTTGTATATCCATTTTTTCACCTCCTTGCCCCTGTATTTCTTTTGTTAGCAAGGGACTTGCAGGGTTAAAATACTATTTTAATATGTTGTAAATCAAATATAGTAATTATAATTTGCAAGGAGTGGGCCAGTATTGCCAGGCTATTTTTTCAAAACATTTTTTGCGAGTTTCAGATCATAAACATAGGAAGGATCAAAACCCCCGCTTTTTTGAGGATCATACATCTTGATTGCTTCCTGTATAGCCTCATAAGGTACCCAACCATGTTTATCCCATAAATCGGGTTCTGATGATTTCCAGAGCCGAAATTCGATTGTATTTTCGAATTCACGAACATACATTCGTACCTGTTTGTTTTCTGCATATGGATAATAATAAACACCTTGTTTGTCTTTCATCGTTATCTCCTGACTTTTTTTTATGGCACTAATTTTGCAAAAAAAATGGCCACTCGGTAACATTTATATCAATTTTTAAGGGAGTAATCAATGAATGAATGTTCATCACCAAATAATAAAGCCCAATTTAAAGTAAATAAAAAAAATATAACGCTTCGTACTGCCGATGGTTCCACCTTAAGTGGAAAGGTCAATATTGGTGAAAATGAAAGAGTCTCTGATGTTTTTACGAAAACCGATAATCCATTTGTTGTTTTATTTGATGCTGCCAGTGCACATGGATGTGGACGTGTATTCTTTATTAATAAATCTCATATCGTTTGGGTTGAACCAGAAGATTGAGAAAAGAATTATTTAGGAATGCTCTGAAAATAATTTCCCCATTCGGTAAAGTCAGACAAGTCGGACAGGTCAGACCAGTCTGACTTGTCTGACCTGTCCGATTTATGAAAATGGGGAAGTTATTTTTCGAGCATTCCTTAGAATTCAAACTGTCATAAAAGTTTATTCAATATTTCAGCTAAATCCTTTTTTATGTATGGCTTAGGAAGAATGCCACAAAATCCATAATCGCTATGATTGGACATGATGGGATCGTTTGAATACCCGGATGACACAACAGCTTTGACTTGTGGATCTATTTTTAAAATTTCAGAAATGGTTTGAGCGCCCCCCATTCCACCAGGAATAGTGAGATCCAATATTAACAGGTCAAAGGGCTTGCCTTTTAACAATTCCCTGCGATATGTTTCTATTGCCTCGTTTCCATTTAAAGCAAACGCAACCTCATATCCCATTCTGTTCAGCATCCTTTTCGACATTCTTAATATTGATTCCTGATCATCCATCACCAAGATTCTTCCTTTGCCGGAATGGTCCGCTTGTTTCGTATCACTTTCAACGATTGCATTAGAAGATGCCGGAAGATATATACGAAAAATGCTTCCTTTTTTGATTTCAGAAGATACAGATATGTGGCCATCATGCCTTTTGATTATGGAATATGCAGTTGCTAAACCCAAACCGCTACCTTCCTGCTTTGTTGTGAAAAATGGTTCAAAAATGTTATTGAGATGATCTTTTGAAATGCCATCCCCCTGGTCTTCAATTGAAATGTTGATATATTTTCCGTTTTTTAGAGTTTTGTTATGGGTATGATCAATTTTTGCATTTTCAGTTCGAATTGTAATTGTACCACCATTGGGCATGGCCTGGTTCGCATTTATCACTAAATTTCCAATAACTTGATTTATCTGACCTTCATCAATTTCAGCCATCCACAAATTTTCTGATAACTGAAAACGACAGTTTGATTTTGATCCTCTATTGGCAAATAAAACCAACTGTTTTATCAATTTATTAATATCTGTAACTTTTTTAATTGGTTCGCCACCTTTTGAGAACGTTAGCAGTTGATGTGTCAGATTTTTTGCCTGCTTTGTGGAATCTAAAACTTCTGAAATAACATCGTATATTTCATTATTTGAATCAGCGATACTCAGTACATATGATAAATTGCCAGTGATCGCACCCAGCATATTATTGAAATCATGAGCGATCCCTCCTGCGAGAGTCGCAATTGCTTCCATTTTTTGAGATTGCTGTAATTGTTTGTTTGTTTTATAAGTTTCAGTAATATCTCTGAATACCAATACGGCACCGATCACTTCATTATTTGAATCAAAAATAGGCGCGCCGCTATCTGCAATCATCTTTTCAGAACCATCACGGCTGATTATAAGTGTATGATTGGCTAACTCTGTAGGCACCTTGTCTATAAGTACTTTATCTATAGGATTTTCACATTTTTTTCTTGTATGTTCATTGACAATATTTAAAACTTCGCTGATATGCTTTCCGGAAGCATCTTTTTGTGACCATCCTGTTAGTTTTTCGGCGACAATATTGAGCAGAAAAACTTTCCCATTAATATCAGTCGTAATAACACCGTCACCAATTGACCGAAGGGTTACCATCAGACGTTCTTTTTCGTTGATAAGTTTATATTCAAATTGTTTTATTTCAGTAATGTCAACATTGTAACCACTCCATATTATTGACCCATCTTCAAATTGTTCGGGTATGGCATTGCCAAATGCCCATCTGATTGATTGACCTGGAATTTGGACCCTGTATTCCAGCTTCCATTGAGACAAATTCTTTACAGACGCTTCTATGGATTGTAACAGCAATTCTTTGTCTTCAGGATGGATGACTTTCAATATTGGCTCAAAATCATTTCGAACATCTTCAGGTGAACAATAAAAAACGCGTTTAATGCCAACACTGGTATAAGGAACACAAAAAGTACCATCTGGATTCATCTTAAATTGATAAAGCATCCCAGGAACCTGAGAGGCAATATTAGCAAGCATTGTATCTTTCTTTCTTAAAGATTCTTCGGCATGTTTTCGTTCGGTAATATCTTGAGCTGCCCCCCACAGAGCAATCGTTTTACCTGAGGCGTTTTTTTCAGTCTCACCTCTTACCCACATCCATCCATGACTGCCATCATTTCTCACTGTTTCCAGTTCGAGTTCATATGGCATACCTGTTTCTATTGTTTCATCCAATGATTTCGATAAAAGATCCCAACTTGCCTGTTTAAACAACTGTTGATGCTGTGTATAGGGTGGAGGTGGCAGCATTGAGTCTAAACCAAACATTCGATATAACTCTTCTGACCAAAAAACATTATTTGTAGCGATATCCAGACGCCAATTGCCAATATGCGCAATTCGTTGTGACTCTTTCAAATCTTTTTCGATTTGTTTCCTGAAAAAAACTTCTTTTTTTAGGCGTCTGTTCCACATTAAAAAAACAGCAATAATCAGAAATGCGATACTGACAATAGATATAATCCATATGCATACATCAAGTGTATTAATTCCATGTTCGTAACGAACATTAAGCCATTTATTTCGAATGGCCAGGTGATCATCTTGCGTCATAGACGCCAAAGTTTTATTGATAATGCTGACCAACTCTGGCCAGTCGCTACGAATTGCCATGGCCTGATTATGATTTTCAAATGGTGTTGGAGCAGCAACTTTAACATTGTTGTATCCTTTTGTGTGTATAATGTAAACTGTCGTTAGAAGATTCCCAATATAAGCATCGACAAGACCTGTTGATAACTCTTTAATAGGTATTTCTGTAAAATTTTCAGATATTGCTGGAATTACTTTGAGATTGATTTCGGGGTACTCTCGTTCGAGTTTTTCATGCATGACAAAGCCTTCTTCAACCGATACTGTCTTTCCTTTCAAATCATCAATAGAACTTACAAAACCATCGTCTGACCTGATAAATATGACCCAGGGAGCAAAGATATACTCATCTGTAAACAACATATATTTTTTTCGTTCATCTGTTATTTTAGCCGTTGGCACCATATCTACAACTTTATGCTGTTTAATATATCTTAAAGTTTTGGGCCAGGTAATATCTTCTTGAGTAATATATTGGAATTGAATACCATTACGATGAAATATGAATTCAACATAATCAATGGCAATGCCTTCAATTTTAACTTTGGAAAACATTAATGGTGGCGATTCTCCGATACGAATCCTTACAATATGATTCTCGTTAATCCATCGTTTTTCATTGAGATTTAGCTGTAAATTTTGATCTGCACCAAAACAGGGCGCTAAAATGATGATTGAGATAATAAAAATGGGCAAAAATTTGATTTGATTCATTTAAGTCATGGCCTTTTTGTTAAGAAGTTGAAACCCAAATGAGTATAAATAATGAGAATAGTGGTGTCAAATGAAACCTGATTTCTTGAATGAATAAAAATAGGGCGTATGAAATACATCCTGGCATAGTTATTGCTGTGAAAGGGCACAAAATACCAGCCCATGACAAAGCCTAAGCAATGCCTGGGTAAAAGGGCATAAAACAGTCAAACGTTTTTTGAAAGA
>Ga0272440_1000503_pt1 | contig 33017 bp, 26 predicted proteins | sample SSMMMBAug17_FD_192440 | JGI IMG/M metagenome (GOLD analysis project Ga0272440, IMG submission 192440) | Marine sediment archaeal communities from Little Sippewissett salt marsh, Falmouth, MA, United States - SSM-MMB-Aug17 | ecosystem: Environmental > Aquatic > Marine > Wetlands > Sediment ... | reverse complement strand
TCAAGAAGCAGCAGAGGATCAAATTTATGATGATCTCGAACCTATGATTAAAGAGTTGGATGAATATTATCAAAATATTGAAATTGTTTATGATTAATATATTAACTCAGGACTTTATTAAACTCATTAAAAACATGTTTTGGTGTGATTGATTTTAAACATTTCGCATCTATACAATTTGTCTGACAATGATTATGAGGGCTAAAACATGGGCTACATGAAAAATTTTTAAAAATATTTATATGATTTTTTCCTAAAGGCGAATATCTTATTGGAGTTTCTGGGCCAAAAAGAACTAAAGATTTAATGCTGGTCATAGATGCCAGGTGCGCCATGCCTGAATCTGGTGTAATCAAAATATCACTACATCCAAATAAGGCCATTAATTCGTAAAGCTCCAGATGGCCTGCTGCATTCCAACATCTATCTTTCCTTATTCTATTATAAATATAATTAGCATTTTCTTTAGCATCTGATTGGCCTAATAGAATAATGAATGCATTATATTGAGATAAAATCATTTCCGAAAGTGTTTTAAAATGTTCCATTGGCCAGGTTCGGATGGGAAGAGGTTCTCCAGTTCCAACATTAAATAACACCCATATTTTTGATGTCTCAGCTAAATTACAATGTTTAATTATTTTTTTGCGCATATTAATGGTTTGAGATTCAGATAAGTCGTAGACTGGTGGTTTTAAGTCATTCTCTAATGGTCTTTGAATCAACGGCTTTTGTCTATGAGGGAATTCAAGAGACTTTATCATTGCTACAAAATTTATAGAAATATGTTGATAATTATTGTACCAAACAGCATGAGAATAAAAATTTCCACGATAAAGACCTTCGTCAGTGTATCGGCTAAATCCAACTCGAAAAGGAGCAAAGGATAGTCCTGAAATTAATGCTGAAAATCTTGAAAATCTTTCAAAATCTATAACAATATCAAAGGGGGCTTTCCAAAAGTGAAAAAATAATCGGAATAAATCAATTATAAATCGAATATTTGACTTAATAGATATCTTTAAAAAGTGGATTTTCATATTTTTTAAAGGCATTAAATTAACTAATGAATCTTGTTGATCAAAAGTTAATAGATATAATTTAGCTCCTTTATATTTTTTATATAAATCTAATAGTGCTGGATATGACAGTATTATACTGCCCATTTCAGATAACTGAATTATTAATATATTTTTTATTAATTTTTCTTTTGAAGGTTTTTTTAAAAATGACAGTACTTTATAGATTAGTGTCAATACAAAGCAAATAAAGCCTCCAATCCAACGATCAATCCAATATAGATGCTTTATGCTTTTTGCGGTCATATTTTTATTCTTTACTTGAAAATAACTATATTTTACAGCAAGCTTTATGCCTTTTTTGAAAAACATATTTAGGTGATTTTTATACAGTATTTCTTGGATATTTTAAATATGGGATGATTTTATTATTTTTTAAGCCCCCTGTTCCATCATATGTTATTGAAACTACAGGTACTTGAGTTATTTGCTCAATTTTATTAACCATAGCTTCAGTAATCAATGATGGGCAACAAAGAGCAGGGCTGGCTTGTACAAATAATGCTACATCTGGGTGATGTTTTTTTATATAATGAACTTTTAATAAATTATCCAGAGATTCTCCTGTATGTTCTATCTTAACGTTATATTTACCAAGTATTTTTTCAGGAGAATCATCAAATACTGCCATTGGTTCCTCTAAAATTTCTTCAAAATAACTGTAGTACAATACTTCCAATTTAGAGAATGTTGCTTGCATGGCTTTATTGGTCAAAGCCATTAAGAACCTGCCCTCGTTTAACCATTTACGATAATAAGGATTGGCGATCATTTTTGCATATTCTGTGTAAGGCGTTGTTACAACTTCTCCACCATGTTTTTCAATGAACCTGATTAAATCTTGATTGATAATCCTATTATCTCTTGAATATAGATCTCCAAAAATTGCAACTTTTAAACGTTCTTCAGGCTTTGTTTGAATCTTTTTAAAACGTTTTTTTATTAAGTCCAGTGCCTTTTGTCTTTTTATTTTTCCTAAAAAACTATTTTGAAGAAGTTTTATACTCCACTCAACGACTGCATCTGTTTCACCTTTGTTTATTTCATAAGGCCTTTTTTTACAAGCTGCTTTGCGAAGTAATCCAGAAAACATATAAGCAAAGGTTGCATTTAAAGAAGCACGTATTCCAAAATTGACAAAAAAGAAATCACTTATATAAATTGTAGAGTTCTCCATACCTTTACCATAATCGTTCAAAAGACTTTTTATATGATAAGAATATAATCTGATATTACATGCAATTTCACATTTTGCCATCCATAGTAAACAATCTTCAGGTGGAAAAAAGTTGTTTTGAACTTTTTCAATAAATGATTGGGCAATTGCATTAATTGGTATACATTGTCCAGTATTCATTTTTAAGCTACGCCTTATAGAATCTTGAGTTTCTTCTAAAAGAATTACTTGCTGACCTTCATTTGTCAAAACTGCTTCCAATAGTTTTCCTGACAGTCGATCCCAATGAGGAATAAATAATATTTTATCTGTAAGGTTATTACTGCTGAAAGTTTTCCAATTTTTGGTTTTATACAATCTCTTTTTTTCATTTTCCTGATAGTGATTTGAAAACGCTCGGATTGCTGCTTCAATGCGAGTTTCATAACCAACGTTAGATCCATGCTCATCCAATTCCAAAATTAGATAAGGTTTATCATGAGAAGCCATAATCTTCTTAAAATAATCTTGTACAAAAGAATCTGGAGAACATTTAAACGATGAAATTAGAACTGGATACAATCCAGGGATATGAGAAATAGTTTCAGCTATTTCCAAAATATTTGCTGCAAATAACCACTGCATTTCATGCAATAGTTCTTCTATATTTGATGATGCTTTTGGATCTGGAGTGATAAGATCCTGATATGTACAATCTATTCCAAATTTATGAAATAAGCCAGGAATACCACAATTCAAGGAATCTGAAAAAATTGTATATGGTCTGCCTAATAAAACAACCCTTAAGCTTTTTCCATTTTTTTCAACATGTTCAGCCCATGATTTTTTTAATTTTTGAATTGCATCATTTTTAAAATTTAATGCTGCTTCATAGGTTGTGTAAACATCGAAAAAATTATGCTTATGACCTGGAATTTTTTTTATTATATCAAATAATGCCATGCGAGAATGAAAGCCTGGATATAAATATCTGATTACAGGGTCCAATATTTTTTTATGGATTTTATCATCTACTAGTTTAACAAGAGATGTTGAAAATTGAGTGTAGTAACAATAATGTCTACGTGTTCCTTTAGGGCGATCCTTTTCTTCCATATAAAAAGGCAAAAATATGAAGTCACAACGATCTTTTAAATAATCAACATGTCCATGTAATGATGTAATAGGAACACAAAATTCTGCTGATGTTAGTATTTTTCCTTTTTCAACAGGTTCTTTCATTTTTTCACTGGTTACTACTTGAAATCCTAAGTTTTCAAAGAAAAAACGCCACATAGGTAGATCTTCCACCATGTGCAAAGCTGCAGGTATTCCAATTATTTGTGCATTTTGTTTGATTTTGGCAGCAGGTAATTTCATAGATTTTTTTCGTTGTTTTATTAAATCAAAGGCTTTGGATTGATTACCAACATATTTCTTAGTGTCATAATCACGACCGCATAAAAAACCATATGCTATTTGTTCATTATTGATTGTTACAACTGATAGTTTACAATGATTTGTACAATAATCGCACACTTCTGATTTTATAGGTATTTGCTTTTTATACAATGAAATACCGCGGAAATTAGACTTGTTGTTCTTAGTGTTGATATTATTATCATCCAGTAAGAAAAGGCCAGTACCCATTGCACCAGTAAGATGACAAAACTTAGAAACAAAAATGGGTCTTTTAAGGTGTTGTTCAAAAGCAGCAACCAATGCTTTATTTTTGGCTGTAGCTCCCTGAAAAAAAACTACATCTCCTATGCGAGATTCATTTGCAACTTTCAATAAATAATTTTCTCTAACAGAATGTAATACTGATGCCAAAACCTCATCAATGCTGTAGCCTTCAGTAAGATAATAATTTAAATCTCGTTCCATAAAAACTGTGCATCTATCGCTGGAAAGAGGAGCCTGTTTAAATTCGGTTTTTTGGGCATAATCCTCTAAAGGACAGCCTAATTTTTTTGCCTGTTCTTCAATAAAACTACCAGTACCTGCAGCACATACAGTATTCATTGTTGCAGATGTAACTCTTCCATTTCGTAATGTTGTAAATTTTGCATCTTGCCCTCCAATTTCAATAATTGTATCAACATCTGGATTCAATGAAATAGCAGCTCGTGCATGTGCTGTAATTTCATCTAATATTAAATCAGCACCAATAATCTGACCAATAAATTTTCTACCAGAACCAGTTGTACCAACACCAACTATTTTCCATGAAATATTTTCTTTTTGAGCAAGATTATCAATAGCTGCAAATATTCTCAACACAGCATCTAATGGTCGTCCAGTCGTTCTTGTATAAAAACCAGCTAACATTCGGCCAGATTCATCCATAAGTGCTGCTTTTGTACTTGTTGAGCCTATATCTATCCCCATAACAGCTTTAACTTGACCGCTCAAAGATTCATACACATCTGTCTCAACATCCAATGCCTGGCTTTGTCCGTCTTTGGATTTGAATATAAATCGTGAAAGACTGGAAAAGTCAGGGTAATCAGACATGGAGAGAGTAAGGGGAGGATATGCATGTTCTTTTAATTTATAATTTGAGTAAAATATATTATTAATTGAACATTTTCTTTCATCATTTTGTGCCTCATAAAAATCAGACTCACTTAATAAAAACAAAGCTGCACCTATTGCTCCGAATACAGGTGCATATTTGGGGACAATTAAAGGCGTTTCAATAAGATTTTCAATATGGGTTTTTACAGCATTGTTTTGCGACACACCTCCACAAATAATAATTGGGCTTTCAGCCTTTAGGGATCCAAATACAGTGTCTACAATATTTTTTGCAAGGCCATGACTTAAACCATCACATATTTGTTCAATACTGTAACCTTCCTGTTGAGCATGAATTAAATCTGTTTTTGCAAACACAGCACATCGTGAAGCAATTTTTGGGCGTTGATCAGTATTTTTAACAGCCAGTCTACTTAATTCTGAAGCATCTTCTAATCCAAGTCGTCTGGCTTGTTGATCCAAAAAAGCACCAGTCCCTGCAGCACAAGATGTACTTCCACGGCTGCCAAGATAACCACCATCTGGTCCAAAACGAATTAATATAAAAGTTTCTCCACCAATTGCCAATATTGATTTAGAATCAGGCAAAAAATGTTTTCCTGCTGAAATAATACAGATTTGAGTATCAAAGGATTTTGTACTCCTTATCATGTGAGCACCTTGACCGCAGGTGGCTATACCTGTAATTGTTTCCATTGATATGGATTTCAACAATTGTTTTAAAGTTTGCTCAACATTCCCAAAATGCGGTTGATATCCAAAATTTAGTACTTGCCTTTCCTCTGACAAAACAGCGAGGCCAATGTATACTGCTCCGATATCAATTCCCAATATGTTATTTTTTTGATTTTTCATATATTTTTATCCTGATAAAAAAGTTGTAATATTTCTTTCTTATAACATCCTGTTCAGAACCTGGCAAAGGTATAAAATTTTGATATGTGCAAAAGCTTCTACAGTTACTACTGGACAGTTAAGCTCAAATCATATATTAAAAAAATAAAGTTATGGATAATCATCATAATTTTTTTAATGGCTTGTGAGGTGATATCATGAAAAAAAATTATTCAAGAAAATCAAGAAAAAAACGACTGGAAAATCAGGAAAACATATGGTTATTAAGACCTTCTATAAAAGTACCTAAGGGGCAAACCATGAAAAGTATTCGGGATTATAATAGAAAACGTGAAAAAGATATTCAAAGATATATAAATGAACATTAAGTGTGTGGTTCAGGTAATGGGATGTTTTCAAGCAATAACCAATATCATGTCACCCCTAAAACATTCTTTCCTACAGCAACATTGAAATATCAAATTTCTCTATTTTTTATTTCAACATTTCTATCAGTATTTGATTTCCCAAGATTAATAACTTCCTGACGTAATTTTGCTATAAGAGATCGTTCTATTTTTACATTTTTTTTATCTGGTGGTGGAAATATAGGTTTTCCTATTTTAATGCTGAGCCGTAAAGGCTTAGATGAATCAAATGATAAAAGTTTAGGAAACATTGTGTGAGCACGATAAATATTATAAGCACCACTTATTCGAATGGGAACTAATGGTAATCCTGTTTTAACAGCCAATCGAGCTGCACCACGCTGGAAAGGGTTTAACTTACCATCGCGCGTTCGGGTACCTTCAGGGTGAATTAAAAGAGGCCGCCCAGCTTTTAAGAGCTCGATACCTGTTTCTAAAACACGCCTGGGATTACCTTCTCGATTTACAGGTATCGACCGCATGAACCATGCTCCCATGCGGGGCAACAAATGCTCAAAATGTTCACGCTTGGCAAATGAGCAAAGATTTACCTGGTAATGATATGGTAAACAGGACAATACAAACAAAGAATCCAGGTGAGATTCATGATTTGGACATAAGATACAATTTCCTGTTGAAGGCAAATTGTCAAGTCCTTCAACTTTGAGGCGCCACAGGCATTGGAATATGTGTCGAAGGATGCGGAGAAAATGAATTGAAACAATAGATCGAATAGGAGGTGTTGGAAAAAGTTTGATTGTTTTTTTAGCCAATTTTTTTTTATCTTCTGATTCTTTTTTCATAACAGTTACATTACTTTACTTGCAGAGTCTAAACTGAACAGTTCAAAAACTCCTTAGTATTAACTTTCTTTGTGCTGAATACAATAAGGTTTTTAGCCTGTACTTTGTCCTGGCTAAAGATCATTGCCTTCTTCGAAGCTCATTGACAGTTTTTACAATAATATCAGCAGCTCGATCAATTTCAGATTCAGTTGTCATTTTTCCCATAGAAAATCTTAATGTCCCTTTAGCCCAGTCTTCAGGTATTTTCATTGCTTTTAATACTTGTGATATTTGAACATTGCCTGCATTGCATGCAGCACCTGCTGATGCCGCAATATCTTGACTGATTTCTTTAAGTAATTGATTGGCTGTAAGACCTAAAAATGAAACGTTAGATGTATTAGGAATGCGCTTTTCAGGGTGACCATTAAAAAGAATATCACTTAGCTCTGATTTAAGTTTTTTTTCAAAACGATCTCGCATTGTTTTCATATGGGTTATGTTTTGTGAAATTTTTAGTTTCGCTATTTCGCAGGCCTTTCCTAAGCCTACAATTCCTATCACATTTTCGGTTCCAGCTCTAAGCCCTCTTTCTTGCTTTGCTCCATGACAAAAAATATCCAATGAAATATCTTTTCTTATATACAAGGCACCAATACCTTTTGGCGCATATATTTTATGACCTGCAATGGACATAAGCCCAACCCCCAAAGAATCGACATGAATTTCGATTTTTCCCAAGGATTGAGCTGCATCAGTATGCATGATGATATCATTTGATAACGCTAAAGCTGAAATTTCTTCTATGGGTTGTATCGTTCCAACTTCATTGTTAGCATGCATAATTGAGATCATAATTGTTTTTGATGAAATAGCATCAGCAACATCTGATAAATTAACTATACCGGTTTTGTCAACAGGTAAGTAGGTAATTGTAAACCCACGATTCTCCAGAAATCGGCAGACTTCCAGAATTGCAGGATGCTCAATTTGACTGGTAATTATATGATTTCCCTTAGCAATGTGTGACTCTGCTATACTCTTTAATGCATGATTATTCGATTCTGTTCCTCCACTTGTAAAAATGATTTCTTCAGGAGAACATCCGATAAGCTCAGAAATTTGGGACCTGGCTTTTTCTATAGCTTGTTTAGGATGAATCCCATACCAGTGAGAGCTTGAAGGGTTACCAAATTCGGTTTCAAAATATGGCCGCATGGATTCGATTACCTCTGGAGCATGTGGTGTGGTTGCATTATAATCAAGATAAATTGGTTTGGTCATGAATTTTTCCTTTTTTTATTAAAATAAAACTTTTAAGATTAATTTTCAAATCAATATTTAAAAAATTTTATTTTAAAAGACTGTTGATAGAAATTTATTTATCAAAAATTGTCAAATAATAGATAAACAAAAAAAAATTGATTAATACTATCACTATAAGAATTCTGAATATATTGATTTTCATATTTCACCCATTAAAGATAGAATTATCAGTACCAGGTGAAAATAGCGCGTACGACAGATTAATCAATGAAAAATAATTTCAACTTTTTTTTCAATGATTTGTCTTGATTGTTTTTATTTATCACGTTATTATTTTTTTAATTATTATTTTTTTCAGGATCAAAAAATGAAAAATTTGTCTGATAAATTAGAGACCTATAAACAAACTGCACACAAAAGATATCTTGAAAAAAAAAAAGAAATATTCAGAATTGGCTTTGGATATGATGTTCATGAACTGGTAAAAGATCGTAAATTGATATTGGGAGGCGTTGAAATTCCATTTCATAAAGGACTATCTGGTCATTCTGATGCAGATGTCTTGTGTCATGCTGTTTGCGATTCACTTTTTGGGGCAGCAGCTCTTGGAGATATAGGAATGCATTTTTCTGATAAAGATCCAAAATACAAAAATATTTCCAGTATAATATTATTAGAAAAATGCATAAAAAAAATACATTCAGCTCATTATTGTATTGGAAATATTGATTGCACAATTATAGCTCAGGCTCCTCGCATGGCACCCCATATTCAGCAAATGAGAATAAATTTATGTGGAATTTTACAAGTGGATATTAATCAGGTTAGCATTAAGGCTACAACGACCGAAAAGCTTGGATATATTGGAAATGAAAAGGGAATAGCTGCTCATTGTGTAGCTCTTCTTTATATGAATCTCTAAAAGTCAGTTGTCTTAAAAAAAACATGAATAAACTAAATGAAAAATATAAAAATTGCTTGCCTATCAGGTCTTTTTATTGCATTAATATGCTTGTTTAAAAAAAATAAAAATGAAAAATTTATAAAGAGGTAACCATGAAAAAAATTTTTGTTAATACTGGTATTCGTTTAACATTTATTGCAATTGTATTTCTTTTCTTTGGAGGAAATCCTACAATCGCTGATGAAACATCACCACTATTTAAAAAAGGGTTAGGTCATTATAAAAAAGGTGAATTAAAAAAAGCAGGATTATTGTTTGAAAAAGCTCTTAAGGAATTAAATTTTAAAAATAATACTGACCTTTATGTTGATATTGTTTCACATCTGGCAAATGTCTATCAAGACTTAGGATATCATGAAAGAGGTATTGCTCTTATAGGCCCTGTCCTACATGATGTCGAATCAACCGATCATCATGTAGCTCACGTCCGGCTTCTAAGCCAGTTAGGTGATTTACATTTTTCTCTTGGACAAATGGGAAAAGTTATTGATTATTTTTTAAAAGCTGTTGAAGAGGCTAAGAAGACTAAAAATCCTAAGTTAATAGCCTCTGTTTATAATAATGTTGGAAATGCACTTGCTGTTGATAAAGATTATAAAACCGCAAGTTTTTTATTTGAAGAGGCCCTGGTTAAATTGGAAGAAGCACCTGATGATGACCTTAGAGCAACTATTTTAATAAATCTATTAAGGTTGGAATTTGCAAAGAAAAATTATAAAACAGTTGTTTCCAACCTTGAGGGTGTCATAGTTCAAATAGCTCAAATGGAAGATTCACACCAAAAAGTATCAAATCTAATAAGCATTAGCTTATTTATAAAATCATTAAGAAAAAAATTAAAACTAAAAAATGATTTAATGCTACAAAATGCTATGTATGTATCATTAAATGAAGCGCAGACAATATCCACTAAACTTTCAGATAACAGAAACGCATCATATTCTTATGGATATATGGCACAATTATATGAAGCTGAAAATCGTTATGATGAAGCTCTTCGTCTTACACGCAGTGCTGTTTTTTATGCAGAACTCTGCAATGCTCCTGAAGCTTTATACTTATGGCAATGGCAATTAGGTCGTATTTTTAAATCAAAAGGATTAGTGGATGAAGCACGAAAAGCATATAATAAATCAATAGAAACACTCAATCCTATTCGTCAGGAATTATTTATTGGTTATCGAACCAAACAAGATTTTTTTAGCGACAATGTAAAGCCTGTATACCTTGGACTTGCAGAATTAATACTGGATCAAGCTGAGGATGTTGTTGATCCTACTCAAAAAGAAAAATTTTTAATGCAGGCTCGTCAGGTAATGGAAACATTAAAAACTGCTGAGTTAGAAGATTTTTTTAAGGATGAATGTGTATCTGCAAAGACAGGTTCTGAAAATAAACTTGTTAGAACTCCTGAAAAAATTGCCATTTTATATCCAATCACCCTGGAAAAAAAATTGGCACTCCTTTTAACATTACCAGATGGAATACATTATGTTTCTGTTCCAGTAACATTAGAAAAACTTAAAAAATCAATTCTTGAATATCGAAAAAAATTACAAACAAGACCTAATAATCGTTTTCTTTATGACTCTATGAACCTATACAATTGGATTATTCGGCCAGTGGAAGATATGATGATTGAAAATGAAGTTAACACACTAGTTGTAGCTCCAGATGGTGTATTGAGATTAATTCCATTTTCAACATTGTATGATAGCAAAAAATTTCTAATTGAAAAATATGCTATTTCAACGATTCCTGCCATTAGTTTGACAGATCCAAGGCCAATGGACAAAAGCAATTTTAAAATATTGTTAGGAGGCCTTGCTGAAGGACGTCAGGGTTTTTCACCATTACCCAGTGTACCAGCTGAGCTAAGAGATATTAAAAAAATTATGAATGGAAAAATACTTATTAAGGATAAAGTTTTTACCATTCCAAATATAACAGAAGCTTTTAAAAATAATGAATATTCTATTGTGCATGTTGCCACACATGGTGTTTTTGGAGGCTCCCCTGAATCCAGCTTTTTGCTTACTTACGAAAGCAAACTCAATATGAACTTGTTAGAAAATCTGATTAGTTTAAGCAAATATCGAAAGCAAAAAGTAGAATTACTAACCCTTAGCGCATGCCAAACAGCATTAGGTAATGAACGTGCTGCTATGGGACTTGCAGGAGTTGCTGTAAAGGCTGGTGTAAAAGGTGTTATTGCAACATTGTGGTTTGTAGATGATGAAGCTACATCAATTGCTATTCGTGAATTTTATCGCCAATTAAATAAACCTGGATTAACAAAAGCTCAGGCTATGCAAAATGTACAAAAAATGTTTATCGGCCAGAGAAGATATTGGCATCCACTGTATTGGGCCCCATTTCTTGTTATCGGAAATTGGATGTAATAATGCTTGATTTTTAAAAAGGGATATGACATAAGTGTTCATTCTGATTGAATATTTTTTTATTCCTTAATTGTTTTTTTCTGAAAGGATTAATTGTGAAAAAACAAAAAAGAATCTTATTTGTAGAAGACGCCCGAACAGTTCGTAAAATGTCAGTAGATATGTTTAAGCAGATAGGCTATGAGAATATTACTGAGGCTGAAAATGGCAGTGAGGCTATTGAAATACTACTAAAATCTGCTTCATTTGATTTGATAGTAAGTGATTGGAACATGCCTGAAATGAATGGATTTGATCTTCTTCAATGGGTTCGAAAAACAAATCCTTTTAAATCTACACCATTTATCATGGCTACAGCTCAAGGTGAAAAATTATCTATTCAACAAGCCTTAGATGCTGGTGCAAATGATTATTTAATAAAACCATTTGGTACTGAAGAACTAAAACGTGTTATTGATCATGTTCTTTATAATAAATCAATAGATGAAGTTACCTCTAAACCTTATGAACCTCAAATTTCAGAATCTGGACGTGTCAAAATAAATGTTGCTCATATACAAATTACAGACCATATGACATTAGCTGTTTTAAAATATCTGATTGATAATAAAAAATTTGTCCCACAACATTTTGAACTGGATACTCACTGCATGCCCAGTTGGAATGAAGTTCAACAGAACCTTGAAAATGGAAATGTTGATGCTGCATTTGTATTAGCACCAATAGCTATGGATTTATATAGCAGTGGTATTCCAATAAATGTTATTTTATACGCTCATAAAAATGGAAGTATATGTGTTCGCAAAAAAAATGGAGATTCAAGTGAGGAGTTAAGAGATATTTATCGAAATAAAACTTTTTACATTCCCCATCTTTTATCTATTCATCATATGTTAGCCTTTATGTTTATGAGAGAAATTGGATTAAAACCAGGTTTATCAGATAATCCTGATGCAAATGTATTTTTTGAGGTGGTTCCACCTATAAAAATGCCAGAATTAATAGTTCATAATGAAGAAGTTGCAGGTTTTATGGTTGCCGAACCAATGGGGTCAAAAGCTATTAGTGATGGCAGTGCAGAGTTGATGTATTTATCCAGTGAAATTTGGGACTTTCATCCATGCTGTGTTGTTGCCATGCAAGAAAAGTTAATCAAGAAATATCCTGAAGCTGTTCAAGAATTTACAAATTTATTGGTGAGATCAGGTATGTTTATAGTCAGTAAACCTGAAACTGCTGCGCATATTGGTGTTGAATTTTTTGATCCAAATGGTTATCTTGAGCTGACCCCAAAAATGTTAAAAGCTATTTTACAACATCCTCTTGGAATTAAAACAGATAATTTATTTCCTGTTGAAGCTGATCTTGAACAAATACAAAAGTATATGTCAGAAGAGATGAATATAGGCCAAAAAATTGATGTGAAACAGTTGATAGATTCTAGTTTTGCAAATGAAGCTTGCAGCTCCTCAGCTTCAAAAGGACATATGCGTGCTATTCAGGATATTGGAGAATCATTAAATCAAGTAATGGAAAGATTTTCATAAAGCTCACTTATTCTTTATAATATTCTAAAAGAAACTGTTCAAGGTCATCAAGTTGAAGATTCTGAGCCATTTTATAAATACGCTTGCCAAAAGCATTGAATTTCGAATCACTCATTAACTCTTTTGCTAAATCCCGAATTTCTATAATATCTCCCTCATCAGATAATTTTAATAATGATTTTAAATATTCTTGATCAGGAATATTTAAGGGTATTTTATCAGGTTTGGATATTTCATCAATTGAGTTATCATCTACTATTAGAATCTTTTTTTGAGATCCAGTAAATCCGACAATTTCATTTGAGAGGGTTAAGCTTGAATTTCTTTTTATATTGATTGTATCATAGTTTGGCTCAGATAAAATAATTTCAAACCAAAATGTACTTCCTTCACCTGGTTTGCTATTAACCTTTAGCTCTCCATTCATAAGTTGAACAAGTTTATAGCTTATTGATAAGCCCAATCCTGTGCCTTCATTATTCATTATTTTGTTATCGATTTGTTTAAAAGCTTCAAAAATATTTTTTTGAGACTTTTCATCAATTCCAATTCCAGTATCCTTTACAGAAAATCGGATTGCAGATCCTTTTTTTTGTACTGAAAAAACAATGCCACCTTTATATGTAAATTTAACTGCATTTCCCAATAAATTCAATAAAATCTGTCTCAATCTCTTTTCATCTGTGATGATAAGGTCGGGCAAATTATTAGAAAAATCACAATCAAAGGATATATTTTTTTGTTTTGCACTAACTGATATCATTTCAGTAATATTGGTTAAAAAATTTTGGAATGAAAAAGTATGTTTTTCTAATTCCATCTTTTTTGCTTCAATTTTAGAAATATCCAGGATGTCATTTATCATTGTAAGAAGGTGTTCACCACTTCTATGTATAGTATCAATAGCTGATTTTTGATGATCTGAAAGTAAAGGATTACGCTGTAATATTTGTGTATATCCCAAAATTCCATTTAAAGGAGTTCTTAGTTCGTGGCTCATATTTGCTATAAATTCACTTTTGGCTTTATTAGCTAATTCTGCTGTTTCACGTGCTTCTTTTAGACTTTTTTCATTTTCTGCAAGAACATCTGTTCTTTCTTTAACACGTTTTTCAAGGGTTTCATTCAGCTTTTTTAATTCGTTTGCATAGGCTTGTTGTTGCTTTTTTAAAGAAGATTCCATTTCAACTCTATATGAAATGTCAATTGCGGTTGCAGCAATAAATTTGGAATTTCCTGATTCATCCTTAACAGTTATTGCATTCATTAGCATTGGAAACACTTTGCCATTTTTATGAGCATGCCACACTTCTAGTGCTTCATAGCTTCCTTTTTCAATAAGAGATTGATTGTATTTATTAACAGAAACAATTTGTTCTTTATTGTGAAAAATAGAAAGATTTTGACCTTCAAGTTCTTCAACTGTAAATCCATGAATTTTTGCAAAGTATTCATTTACTGTTATAAAATTACCCTTAATATCAACAGCCGCCAGTCCCATATTTGCAATTTGAAAAAATTGTTCATGAATAGATAAAGTTTTTTTAATGTGATTAATCTGATTTTTCCATGTAGTTTTAAGAAAGATAAAGTATCCAACAATAATTATAGAAATGCATAAAATAGAAAAAATCATTCCCAAAAAACAAAGATTTTTAATATTAAGAATGTATATTATTATACTTATAATAAATATGGTAGGTATGATTTCTATCCATAAGTTATCTTTTAGCAGAAGCTTTTTTATATTCATTAATTATCCACTGTATTTTTGTTTTCAAAAATATTTCATTGTATTATAGATGATCATTTATAAATGAGTATTTATAATAAAGTCAAGGTTTTATTAATCATTTTTAATGTGAAATTTTTTGCATTGTTCGTATAATATCTGATAAATCAATTTCTCCATTTTTGTTAATATCACCAGAAATATCAGGATAGTCATTTTCAACTTTTATATTTAGTGTTGCATCAACCCAATTTAAATCAGGCATTTCAGATGCTGTTATTTTCCAATTTCCGGGTTTAGCATTAATATATTTAAACATAGCTGAATATTCACCTTCTGGTATAACAATTATTGCATTAGATTTTTGTAAGAACCAATTAGATTCAGAGTTTTTTACATAAAACCAACCAGTTTCAGAAGCCTCTGTTTTAAGCCATATATTTGTGTCAGATTCCACAACAACAGCATTACCATCAGAATCGCATGTCATAATGCGAATAATTGATGAAACAGATTGAGAAGAGATTGGTTGATTGGATGTAATGCAGGTTAATTTGTAGATAGGATTATCTGACAAGGAAGGAGTAAAAGGGGTTATTGACAAAGTAAAGTTTTTAGAAATACTTAAATTTTTTCCTCCATTTTCATTTCCTCCATTATCTTTCAAAAATACAGAGACCAGAGCGTCACCATTAATATTGTCAACTGGAAAAAAAGTAAGATTTCCAGTTAATAAATCTATTTCTGGTTTTTCGTAAAATAAATTTGTTTGATCTGTATAGATAATAAACTCAAGACTTTGATCATTTTCGTTTTCAGCACCAGCAGATATATTTGTTACCCATTCAGGAAAGATTTGAGGACCTGATGTTTCTGGTAATTCTATATATGAAGGCATTGAGAAATCTGGAGGATCATTAACTGGCAAAACATTTATTGTAAAAACAGATTGCGTGCTTTCCCTCATATTATCGTAAAAAGCTTGAACAGTTATATCTGATGTACCGAATTGATTGGAAACAGTACCAGTGATATATAAATGTCTATTTAAATCAGAACCTCTAATACTCAAATTTCTTTGTGGAATTAAATCAGTATTAGATGTAATAGCTCGACATCCTTGAATTTTTATAGAATTATCAGGTACGTTTATAGTAAAAGGTATAGGATTAATAGGCTCATCTTCAAGAACAAAAACATCTTTTATTTCTAAAATTTTGAACTCTTCTGGTTCATTTACTTTAATATATATTCTTCGGTAATAATTTGAATCTAAATAAAATCCACCTGAAACTTTGTTATCATTGCAATTTAAACTTTCGATAGCTAAACTTGTCGTTCCAGTGCTAAGAGGTTTAAGAAGTAACTCAACTATTGAACCTTGTGTTATTGTTGCACCCTGACCAATAATAATAATTGTTGCACTATCGCTGAATTGAAATATATTAAATGAATAATCAAGCAATATGCCATTTTGAACTTGAATACCAATTTTTTCTTTATCAATGACCTCATCATTGAAAGCAATAGAAATATACATTGATTTAATTTCTTCCTGGATATTTGTATCATCTAAGAAGATTGGTACTAATAAAGTTTGATCTTTTTGAACCTCCAAAGTTTTAACAGTATCTCTATTTTGTAAAGATTGTGAATAAGTTGAGGGTATGAAAAATATAGTAAGAAAAATTATAAAAAAAAATTTTTTTATAATGGAACAAGTTTTATTTGCTTTTATAAGATTCATTTTCACCCCCTTCATCTAAAAATTTATCTTTCATTATGAATTATTTTCTAAAACAATTTCTGATGCAATTTTCTCTAAATCAAACTAGTTTTCCATTTCCATCATTTTAACTTTTTTTAGCAAACTGTCCCTAAGTTCAATTAAGCCAGACCATTCAAAATAATCCATTTCATCTCCTATCAATCCTTTCTCAAATTTTTCATAAAAAGAAGAAGATTTCATACCATATTGTATTTCAAACTTTTGTAAATCATTGTTATATATTTCAATTTTTTTTTTATGTTTATATTTAACTTCTTCCAGCATTTTATCCATGATGAGGTGTATGTGTGATTCATCGATAACCTTTTGTAATAAATTGAATTTTTGATTTAAGGGGTTTGATTGATTCATTATTACCTCATTGTAGATAAGTTGTATAAATTATTTAATATTAAATATTTTTTCCCATTGCCTTTCCTAAAAGTTGAGAATAAGAAATCACTGGGATTCCATCCAGATAATCTTTCCCCATTTCATCATACTGTATCTGGCAATAAGTGCAGGCAGTACAAATTAAATTTGCATCAGACTGAATTGCATCTGATATTTTAGCTTTTAATAATGCTTTGGATAAAGATTCATTTTTTTCAGAAATAGGATGTCCACAACATTCTGTTCTTTTGGTCCAAAAAATTGTCTGTGCTCCAGTTATTTTAATCAAATCTTCAAATATTGTTGGTTCAAATGGATTATCAAAATTAGTAATATCAGCTGGTCTTAGCGCATGACAACCATAGCTTGCAGCAATTTTTTGAGTTGAAGATAAAGGATGGGTTATTTGTTTTTTTACATTCTTTAAACCAATATCGTGAGAAAGAACTGTTAAGAGATGTTTTATTTCAACTGTACAAGAACATATTAAACCTTCTTTTTGAAGAAGATTGTTAACATGTTTAAGTAGAGTTTTGTCACTTTTTAGTAAATGAAGGCTGTGTTTGAGATTGCCAAAACAACATTTGCAAGGGGTCATAATATCAAGGTGTTCACGCTCAGCTATAGCAAAGTTTCTTGCTGCTGAAAAAACAGAAGCCTCCATGTTTTGATGACGTATTGGATAACCACAGCAATTAAAAGGCATATCAACTAATGTAACCTTCAATGCATTCATTACAAAACGAGTTGCCTCATCATATTTTGGAAATTGACCGGTAATTTTACATCCTGGAAAATAACTGTATTTCAGTTGCATAATTATTTTTCTCCTGTTTTCTGTAAAGAAATATGCTTATTTGCTAAATTCCTGAGTTCATAAAAAACATCAGCAATTGGAATATGCTGAGGACAATGTTCCTGGCACATATAACAAGTTGTACAGTTCCAAACCATTTGCGTTCCTAAAGCTTTATCTTTTATGCCAATTCTTAGTAAATTCATAACTTGCTGAGGAGTTAAGTCTATTGGCGATCCTATAGAAGATGATGCTGAAACTACAGGACAAACCTGGGTACAAACTGAACATTGGACACAGGCTTCGTATGTTTCAGGGTTATCAGATATAAAAGACTTGAGTTTTTGGGATTTATCGGTTTTTTTCGCAGCCTTTTCCTGTGAATTCCACAATCCTGACCATTCATATGCTGTATGTTGGTTAATAATTTTTTCTGGAGGATATAAGCCTTTTATTTGAAGCTCACTCTTTGATTTTTGCCATATGCCTAATAGAGGTATTTGTGAGGGACAATTTTGAGTACATTTATTACATGATGTACAAACATTATTACCTTGGGAAAATTTTTCTAAAATAACAGGATGAGCACCTTCTGCCATTAACCTGGCAGCTTGAATCTTTTCTGATGGTAAAATGAAATCATTTCCAATAATACGATTGATTGGTTCAACAGCACAAACTTCAGAACAAGCTCCACAGTGTGTACAGGCATCCAAAGCAATTATACTGGCATTTGCTTTGGAAATTGGATTTTTGGATTGCTCAAGAGTTGATGCATTTACTAAGTAGTTCAAAGGAGTTGAAACAATATGAAACATTTTACCAAAAGGAATCCATGCTAATCCTATAAAACATAATATATAATGTATAAACAATAAGACAGCGTCAATTTGTAATGAATTTAAAAAAGATGATATGGGGGAAAAAATTTGTGCGAGATTATAAGAAATAAATGCATATTGTGGCGGAGAATGACATGATGCGCAGGAATCTATATGAACACTTTCACCAAGCTTTAGTAACTCTATATCATTTGTATTAACTTCCTGAGCAAATTTGACAGAATATTTTTTAGCCCAATAAGCCCGCAAAGCGCTTATTTCTTTTTCATCATCTGAAATCATATAGTCTGAAAGCATTGAATCAAATTGGTTTTCAGAAATAATTTGAAAAGCTTCAAGAAGAAATCCTGAAATTATTATGCTTCCTATTAGCAATAATGCTACATAATCCATTTTTTGTGAAATACGTTTGGGTATTAAATTATTTCTGCGCCTATAAAAAGCAACAAAAATACCCATAAGAACCAGGATACCAAAAACATTTCTTAAAAAAATAAATGGATTTAAGGTTGAAGCGTAATCTGAGAAAACCCATACAGAAATATGATCATCAAGAGCATGAAATAAAAGCAGTAAAACAAATCCCCAAAAAATTGACATATGAGCTATCCATTGTAATGGACGGGATTTAAGAATTTTAACTTGTAAAAGTCCATCCCAAACAAAAGTTTTAATCATGATCAAAGCCTGAGCACTAATCAAATGATTCCATAGGCTCTCCCATAACGCAATTAATCTTTTAATTTTGGACAATCCAGCACTTGTTGTGTCTAGATCAAAACGAATCCATTGTAGAATTCTATATATTAGTCCAAAAATAAAAATTACAAATGAAATGTAAAAACTGTACTTCAACATGCTTTATCCCCTATCATAATCTTTAATCTTAATTATAAACCAACATTGTTTAATTAATAAAATAGCATAATATTTGAAGAACTTCAAACATATCTTGATGGGAAAATTGACAAAGAAAATTTCATCTTGTTTTTATTCTAATAATATGGCATTTGAAACATTTTTATTTTATTTTATAATCCTTATAGAGGAAAATTAGAATGGATTCATATCAAAATATTGAACAACAATTCATAGAAGAAATTGCCTCAGCAGCCTCCTGCCAGGCTTACCAGGTATTAGCTACAGACAAATTAATTTCTGAAGGGTCAACAATACCTTTTATCGCCAGATATAGAAAAGAAGCAACAGGCTCTTTATTAGATGAACAACTTGAAATTATAGCTAAACAAAGAGAATATTTTATTGAGCTGGCCCAAAGGCGTGATACTATAATATCCAGTATTGAAGAACAGGGGAAATTGACAGATGAACTTGAATCTGCAATACGCGAAGCAAGAAGCAAACAAGTATTGGAAGATTTATATTTGCCTTACAAACCCAAAAGAAGAACACGTGCACAAATTGCTAGAGAGAAAGGACTGGAACCTTTATCTGAAGAAATATTCAATGCTGCTAATTCAGACACAAAACCTGAATCTTTAGCTGAAAAATATATAGATACTGAAAAGAAAGTAGAAAATATTGAAGACGCCCTTGCTGGAGCAAGAGATATTCTGGCGGAAATGTTTTCAGAGTCTATTGACAATAGAACACATCTAAGAAAAACAATGGTTCGTGATTCAAATCTTGAATCAAGAGTATTAATAGGACAGGAAGAGGCTGGTAAGGACTACCAGGATTATTTTGAATTTAGCCAGAAAGCGTATGATGTCCCATCTCATCGAATGCTCGCTATATTAAGAGGAGAGAGAGAAGGTTTTCTTATTTCATCTATAAAAATTGATGATGATACAGAAATCTTAGCCTTAAAAAATAATTGGGATGTTCCTTTAGATACACCATGTGGTCTTCAAATTTCTGAAGCATCTGATGATGCATATAAAAGATTGCTAAGACCATCCATTACAAACGAAATTAGAAGTGAACTTCAAGAAAAATCAGAGCTTGAAGCTATCTCTGTTTTTAGAAATAATTTAAAAGCATTGCTGATGCAGTCTCCTTTTGGACAACAAACTGTTATGGGCTTAGATCCAGGATATAGAACAGGCTGTAAGATGGCGATTGTAGGAACCACCGGTCAGGTTTTGGATACAGGGGTTATTTATCCTGTTCCACCTAACGAACAATTAGATCGTTCTACAAAAACTATTGTTCAAATGATAAATAAACACAATGTTTGTGCAATAGCTATTGGAAATGGAACAGCCTGTCGTGAAACTGAATTTTTTGTTAAAAATGTTGTAAAAGAAAAAGACCTTAAAAATGTAATTGTAGTTATAGTTCCTGAAACAGGAGCATCGGTTTATTCTGCATCAAAGGTGGCCAGGGATGAAATGCCTGATCTCGATGTAGCTATTAGAGGAGCTGTATCAATTGCAAGGCGAATGCAGGACCCCCTTGCTGAATTTGTTAAAATTGAACCAAGATCATTGGGAGTGGGTCAATATCAACACGATGTCAACCAAAAAGCCCTTGAAAAAGAATTGGCTCTTTCAGTTGAACAAGCTGTTAACACAGTTGGAGTTGAACTTAATACAGCGTCGGCTTCTCTTTTAAAATATATTTCAGGTCTTTCTGAACGTATGGCAAAAGAAATTGTAAAAACAAGAAATGAAAAAGGACCTTTTAAAAAACGTAAAGAAGTTCTAAGTATAAAGGGATTGGGACCTAAAACATTTGAACAGGCAGCTGGTTTTTTAAGAATTCGTGGTTCTAAAAATGTTTTGGATTCAACAGCTGTTCATCCTGAAAGGTATGAATTGGTTGAAAAAATGGCAAAAATTTTAAATTCACCTTTAGATGAACTTGTTGGCAATACAGAAGCTGTAAAGAAGATCAATTTCGATCAATTCATAGATGAAGAAAAAGGAATTGGAAAATACACCCTTGAAGATATTAGAAAAGAACTATTGAAACCAGGTAGAGACCCTCGTCCTGAGTTTGAAGCACCCAGGTGGCGTGATGACATTAGGACAATAGAAGATTTAAAAGAAGGTATGACTCTTGAAGGTAGAGTTTCCAATGTTGCCAATTTTGGAGCATTTGTGGATATTGGGCTAAAAGCTGATGGCCTGGTACATATTTCAGAGCTTTCTAACCAATGGGTTGATGATCCTCAAAAAATTGTTCAAGTTGGTAAAATCGTCAAAGTTATGGTAAAAGATATAGACCATAAGCGTAGTAGAGTAGGCTTATCAATAAAAGCTCTTCAGGAAGGGACAACTCGTGTTAATTCAAAACCAGGAAAAAAACAAAAACGTCCTTCAAAAGCTCCAAAAGACAATGCTCCAACTATTCAGGATTTGATGAATAAATTTAATAGAAACAAATAAAAAAAATAATTGGTGGAAAAAATTAATAATAAAAAATGGATTTTCGGATTTATATCATCAATAATATTAATATTTATTCAATTTGGATGTATAACTGATAATAAGAATGTAATGTCTTTTACTGATAAGACAGTTCAGTGCAGTATAGATAAGACGAACTCAAAAAAAAATAGATGTAAACCAGACCCATCATGTTTATATTTGCCATATTATAATGATAGAGTAAAAACAAAAGAGCTTTTAACATTTATTATTCATGGTCAAAAAAATGTTAATATTATAAATCAAGACTTTAACCATATTAAAATTATTGTTAAATCAACCAATTTACCAATAAATCATACGATAAATATTTTTTTTGATGATAATAATAATTCTGTTTTTTTGTGTCCAGGCGAAACAAAAGACTGGTTTAGCATAGCAAATAGGTTTACGAAAAAAATACAGAGTAATTATTTAAGCATTGCTGATAAAGGCTGAGGTAAATAATTCAATTTATCGGTTGATAAATAAATTTTCTATAGTTTCTTGTCAGCATAAAACTAATATTATCAGATATTTAATATAAAAAATTTATGATAATATAAAAAATCATGGATAATGAATAAAAAACATGTTATAAAAATTTACAGTTTATTGAATTAAAAATCTACAAGGAGGAAGCTACCATGAATTATATTCTGAATAGTGGTTATTCAATCTGTTTAATAAAAAAAATATTAAGACTTTTTATTGGTTCTTTGATGTTCTTATGTTTTTGCTACCAGCCTGCATTTGCAAAAGATCCTTATATGTGTTTGATGAAGTGTCAGATAGAATGTAAAAACTATGCTGAAAAACAAAAAGAACTTAGATCAAAAGGCGATCAATTTGGAGGACCTGAAGATGTTTATGATGGTTGCATTGAGCCATGCTTTTGGAGATGCGATACTGATAAAGGTGATGGGATCAGGGCCTGCCGTTTAGAATGGGATGATAAATTGGGTGAATGCTTGAGAGAAGACAGACTTTCAAAAAAAATGTGTTGGCAACTATGGAGAAAATATAGCGAAAAATGCTTTAAGAATTTAAAATAATTTTTTTTTCTTATCAATTTCAAATTAGTTTATATATAGAAAAACAATGATTATGTATAAATATACCCTTCCAATGCGAGCTAAATGCCGCCTTTTTCACCCATCAATTTCTATTCTGAATCGAGCGGTAACAATAAATAATAATGTTTTTGTAAATAATAAAAATTAAAAAGGAGATGAGCTTTTATTTTAAGAAACCTGTAAGATTTTGATCTTTTGTGTGTCTATATAAATAAAAGCGATTGTAACAAATAATAATTTTCAATAGCATATCTTAGTTAACCCATTATTGATTCTTTTTTGTTAATCAATCATTATGGCATGAGAATTGCTGAAAAATATTCGACAAACATTCAGAATTTTAATTGTTTTTTTGTTGAGCATGTCAGGTGCTGTTATTATGTTTTCACAAGACTCCTTAATTTAAGGTTACATATCAGGAGGAACCGATGAAAAAGTTAGTTATGCTTTATTTTTCTATGTGTTGTCTTTTTTTTCTGTCAACGGTTTATGGAGATGGAAAAGTTCCATCATTTGAAATCGAAACCGGTAAATCCCCCGTATTGCAGAGAATGAAAGATTCAAGAGTCATGAAAGTGGGAATAAACCCATATTTTAAGCCTTTCTCTTTCATTCAAAACCACAAAAGGGTTGGAATAGATGTTGATATGGCAAAATATTTGGCCCAAAAATTAGGAATTAAGTGTGAAACTGTTATTCCAAAACGCTTCTCAGATTTAATTCCAATGCTTCAAAAAGGTCATATTGATTTAATTATGGCGGATATGACAAGAACATTTGATCGAGCAAAAGTCATAAATTTTACAGATCCATATTTTAAAACAGGTCTTTCTATAATGGTTAATAAAGTAAAAGCAGGTAAAGACAAAATTCCTTTAGACTTATCTTATGATGCTTTTATCTCAAATTTGAAACGCCACGAGAAAGAAAAAGATTTAATTATTGCAGTAACTCGTGGGAAGGCTCCATCAAAAATAGTTCGTAATTTTTTTCCTTTATCACAGGTCCAAAAATATGAAACAAATGACAAAGCTGCACAAGCAGTACTTGATGGCTACGCACATATTATGATCCATGATGAACTATTTTTAAAGGTTTGGATAAATGATCATCGTCAGAAAACCCTTTATAAAGTTGTTGTTTTTCCTGAACCTTTTAAAATTGATTATTATGCATTTGCCATTCAAAAAGGAAATCAGGAATGGCTTAATATGTTAAATGTTTTTGTTATGGAGCTGAAAACTTCCGGTTATTTTGATCAATTAATGAACAAGTATATGAATTAATGTTTTCATTCCAAGGAGGCATGAATGAAAGATGGCAAGAAAAAAGGACTTGATCTTCAATGGCAAATTCTAATTGGAATTATTACCGGGATAGTATTTGGTATTTTTTTATATCAAATTTCAGGTCCAGGTGTAACCAGCGGTCCAATTTTTTTAATGAAAGTATTTTTTAAATATGCTGGTGATATTTTTATTCGTTTACTTAGAATGATGATTGTCCCCCTCGTTTTTGCATCCATATATATGGCTGTAGTCAATTTGGGAGATATTCGAGAACTTGGAAAAATAGGTGGAAAGACAGTTGGTTATTATATGGCAACAACAGCTTTAGCAGTACTGCTAGGACTGTTATTAGTAAATATAATTCATCCAGGAAAAGGTATCGATAAAGAGGCTTTGGCTGCTCTCAATATCAGTACAAGCATTCCTCATGAGGTATCATCTCAAGATGTAGGAGAAAGAAGTGCTTCTGTTATAATAATTGATACACTAGTAAATATGATACCAAAAAATCCAGCAGGTGCTATGGCTAAAGGCGATATCCTTCAAATTATTTTCTTTACAATCTTTTTTGGAATCATGGCTGCAGTTGTTGGAAAGGAATCTGAAACCCTCTCCGAAGTGATTAATGGGCTGGACATGATAATGCAAAAGTCAGTTATGGTTGTCATGGTAATTGCTCCTTATAGTATTTTTTGCCTGGTAACTGCTATATTCATGGATTTGGGCATGGATGCCTTATTTGCTTTAGGAAAATATGCTTTTACAGTTATTTTGGGATTATTTCTCCATGCGGCTGTAACATTATCTCTATTAGTAATGCTTATAGGTCGATATAGCCCTATAAAACTGTTTAAAGCTGTTTCTCCAGCAATAATGACTGCATGGTCAACAGCTTCAAGTGCAGCAAGTTTGCCTTTAACCATGGACTGCCTGACAAACAAAGCAGGTGTAGATAAAAAAGTAACTAATTTTGTTCTTCCATTGGGCGCAACAGTTAATATGGATGGAACAGCCTTATATGAATCAATAGCTGTTATTTTTATTGCAGAACTTATGGGCATTGATCTAACAATAGCTATGCAAGCCATTATTTTTATTACAGCAACCTTAGCTGCTATTGGAGCTGCAGCAATTCCAGGCGCAGGATTAGTTACTATGGGTATTGTTTTAACAGCAGCTGGAATGCCTCTTGATGGTATTGGCTTAATCCTGGCAATTGATCGTATTCTTGACCAATTTCGTACAGCTGTAAATGTTTGGGGTGATGCTACAGCCGGTGTTGTTGTTGGTCATTTAGAAAATGCTATTTCTGAAATTGATGATAAGAAATGAATAATTAATTAAGAGGTCGTTATGAAATTTCCAAAAATGATTCATTCTTTTATGCTTCATAATGTAACAACTGTATGTATTTACAAAGGAAAGCCGCTAATAAGTGCGCATTATATGAAAATAGGCAGCTTTATTAATTTATACATTCGTACAAAGGCTGATAAAAATGGTGAACAGTCTTTTCTAATTGACATTAAAGGCTCTGTTATTGATAATTTAGCAACTATAGAAGAAGCTATTGCTACAGCAGAAGAACTGCTTATTGAAAATAATGATTTTATGAAATGAAGCATAATATTTTTTAATCATGGATAAACTGATAGATAAATTAAAAAAGCATCCAAACTATAATGATTGTGGTATGATCCTATGTCATGAAGGGGTTGTTCGAAAAGCATCGAGAAATGGAAAGGCTGTTTCAGGCTTAAAAGTTAAAGTAGATTATATAAAGCTCCAAAAAGTACTTGATCATTATAAAGAGAGGTCAGGTATTATTGATATTCTATTAGAAATTAATGATGAAAAAGACCTGATTGTTGGTGATACTATCATGCGCTTAGTTGTAGCTGGTGATATACGAGAAAATGTTATAGGGACATTATCAGATTGTCTAAATGAGATCAAATCTTCGGTTACTCAAAAAACAGAATATTATAAATAGTATGCCAGAAACTAACCCTTTAACTCATCTTGATGATCATGGTGCTGTGCGTATGGTTGATGTTTCTGACAAAGACATTACAACCCGCACAGCAATAGCTTATTGTAAAATAAACATGTCTTCAGAAGTCTTTTATACTATTCTCAAAGATACTGGTAAAAAAGGAAATGTCCTTGAAACTGCTAGAATTGCAGGAATAATGGCAGCTAAAAAAACATCGGAATTAATTCCTCTTTGCCATCCACTTAACCTTTCACAAGTAAAAATTGATTTTTATCCTTCTGAAAAAGACCATACCATTGCTATTAAAAGTATAGCTAAAATTGATGCAAAAACAGGTGTTGAAATGGAAGCCCTTACAGCAGTTTCTGTTGCAGCATTGACAGTATATGATATGTGTAAAGCAGTTGACAAAAGTATGGTTATTAATGAGATTTGTCTATTAAAAAAGACAGGTGGCAAAAGTGGAATATATGAAAATAAAGGGGTTAAGAACTTTTTTTCAACATAAGCTAAGGCTATTGAAGATAAAAATTAAATTTCTTATTTAATTGTAATATTTTTTTTTATTGGACGCTTTTGTGGCTTAATAGGAGGCCCTTCAGTTTTTTCTTCACTACTTTCTTGTTTAAGAAGATCATTAAAAGTTTGTTCAACAACATCTTCACAAAAACTGCAATTAAAGGTGGCATTATTAATGGCAGCTTCAGTTAAGCATTTGTTGTAATTTAAGCAGCTATAATTCCTTTCTACATTTTTATTTTTTGAAGTTCTTGCCATACGTTTATGCCTTTCAGTTTTTTTACCTTGAGAGCTCAGGCTCATACTCCCCTCCGAGCTTATTCTTTTAACATGTTTTCATGATGGTAATTTTCGTCCATGCTAACTTTATGACATGTAGAACATAGGCCGTTCCCCCCAATTGGAAGATTCATTGCCTGATATTGTATTGGCTGAATATTGTCTCTATTTTGATCAAAAAAATTGTTTGCTGGATAAAGTGCATGGGGAGCTCCATGACAGGCCGTGCAACGAATACCTGCATCGCCCATTTGATTTCGAAATAAGCTATCAGAGTCTGATGTCCATTTATTAAATCCTGAAATATCTGATTCAGGTGTACTGTAATTAACATGACATGCTGTACAATCAGGCTCTTGAATCCATGGCTTTCTTGGCTTAATGTCTTTTTTGTCTTCATCATTGCTGGGAATTAAATGTTTAATATATTTATTTGCAGATAATTTCCCATTTTGTTTTTCATGAGTAAGCAACCCCAATGCATGATCTGTAAGATTTCCATGACATCTAACACAAGTAAGGTCTGCATCAACATGTAGACCCCTTAAACAAAGAGAATGATTGTTAAATGATGCATGACATTTGATACATGCATCTTCTGAAGAATCACTAATATGATTTGCATGAAAGCCATGCATTGATGAAGATAACTTCATGGGAGTGTTTGTTTTATCTGAAACTTCTTGCTCATGACAGGACGAACAAGCTTTGGATTCACCCTTTTGCGCTAAAGCCATTAAATCTGTTTTGCTAATACGATCATGCTTTTTCAATATATCATAAGCTGTTTGTTCTGAAATACCTGATGAAGACTCATTATTTTTCCAGGGGCCACCATGACAATTTTTACATCCCATAATAGATGAAACAGCAACTACCAGTTTTGTTTTTGCTAAAATTTCTTTTGTTTCTGTGCTTCGTGCTTCAATTGTAAAAATAGGATATGGATTAAAATGTTTCTCTGAATTAAACTCTGACAAAGGAATATCTTTTGCTACAAAAGTCATTGCCATGTCATCATAAGTCATTACACCTTCAATATTTTGTTCTTTTAAACTATAGATTATTTCAACATCTTCTGAAATATGTTCAGGAATTTCATTACGCATAATTAGTTGGGCTTGAATTGTTGCTGCTGGTTTGCCTAATTGAAAGGGTTTTTTACAATCCGAATGCAAATGCATTCCTTTATTAGCCCATGATAATAAAATATAATGATCAGTTTCTTTATTAAAAGATGGAACAGTATGTGTTAAAGTTATCATAGAAGCTTGAGATTTTACTGATTTTTGCTGATGCAAGCCTTCAACTATATACTTTGCAATGGCTCTACGTTCCTCAGGTAAACCTGGAAAAACTGGCATATATGTAGAAATTTTACCCTGTCCGATTATTAGAGATTCTATTCCATATTGAGGATAATTTTTTGTTAAATTTAAAATATCATTCAAAGGTCCACCAACAGAATGACAGCTAGAACAGGCGATCAAAAAAAACTCTTTACCTGCATCAAGTATGTTTTCATTATTAATACATTTATTCTGAACCCATTTAGCACTTCTAAGTATTCCTTCAGTTTTTATTTTTGCTGTATCCATTTCATAAATTTGATTGGCATATAAATAATTATTAATTATATATGGTTTTCGCGCAGCTTCTCTAATATATTCAAAGCTTCCCATAAAAAAGAGTCCCATTATCAATAGGGTAAAAGCAAGTATTTTTTGTTTTTTATTAGATAATTGGAAAAACAGTACAGAAGCACATAGTATAAGCATAATAAATAAAAACAGAAATAAAATAACAATTGGTTGAATTTCAGGTGCTCCACCTTTAATCATTGCTTCTGAAGCATCTGGGATTGAATAAAAATAAAAATGTGCAAAAATAGGTAAAGATAAAAGTCCATAAAGTATCCAGCGACCACAATATTTAATCTGTTGAGTTCTAAGTGATATATTGTCAATAAATACTGCTGTTAAGAGTCCAAAAATTCCAGCAAAAACTATTGTTAATGCAGTTCTGAAAAACAAAGATGGGAAAAATCCTGGATTAAATAAAGCGTGCCAGAAATTACCTGTTTCCAACCATTTTCCAGGAGTTAACATAAAGGTTATAATACCATTGATAACAAATAATGAAAGCCAGGCAAATCCAAAATAAATCCATCCAATACGTAAATGAGCATCTTTTGTGATACGATTAAATGAATAATAATAAATAAAAAGAGCAACTATTTCACCTGTAAAAAATACCCATTCCACAGCCCAGGCAAAAAGAAATTGATGAACTAATACTGATGTTGCTTCGGGACTCAATAAACCTATTGTAAACCATATCCCCACACCTGTAACACCACCTAAAACCATAGTTAATAACATAAAAAAGCGGGCATGCTTATGAATATAAGCAAACATTTCATCCTGATTTTCGCGATTAGCTTTGTGTTCACACAAAACAAGATATAGTCCACCGCCAACAGCAAAATGAGCTATGTAAACATGTATTACTGCAATAGTAACAATCAACAGACCACCACCTGATGCATATAATTCCCATACTGGATAATTCATTTTAAAATCTCCTTTAAATCAGTCAATTTATGCTTGCAAAATGTTCTATAATATACTTTTCAGCAAGTATTGTCAAATTTCTTAAAAATTTCTTCTGCCTGTTTTTTTGAAATACCTTTAATTGCTTCTATTTCTTTTATACTGGCTTGTTTAATTTTTTTGATACTGCCAAAGTGCTCAATAATTAGTTTTTTTCGCTTAGGACCTATTCCAGAAATCTCATCCAGAAATGATTTAGTTTGCTTTTTTTCACGTTGTTTTCTGTGAAATTGAATGGCAAAACGATGAGATTCATCTCTTACATGTTGCAACATAAATAAAGCATCATCAGAAATAGGAATAGGGTTGATTCTTTTAGGAATATATATTTTATCTTTTTTTTCATTTGATTTTTTTTTAGCAATACCGATGATACAAAATTTTTGATTCAGGTTTATTTCTTTTAATACATGCTCTGCAATTGATAATTGTCCTCTTCCTCCATCAACCATTAATATGTCAGGGTAAGGCTCATCATTTTTTTTGAATCGTCTTGAGAGAATCTCTTTCATTGAAGCATAATCATCCGGACCTTTAACTGTTTTTATGTGATATTTTCTGTATAATGAAGTTTCAGGCTGTCCATCAATAAAAACAGAACGACTGGCAACAGGTGTTGAGCCAGAAATATTTGAATTATCGAAACATTCAATTCGTTTTGGTATATCTTTAAGTTTTAAGGCTTTTTTAAGATTAGTAAGAGTTTTATTCACTTTATCTTGCGCTTTTTCACGTTCTGTTAATTCATTTTTTGCATTTTCATTAGCAAGGTTAGCAATTCTTCGTTTTTCTCCTCTAAATGGGTGAATAATAGTAGATTTTTTTGATTTTATTTCTTCTATATATCTTTCTAAACTATTTTTATGAGCAAGTTCAATGGCAACAATAATTATTTTGGGAATTAATTGTAACTTTTCATAATATTGACTGATAAAGGATTCCATCATTTCATTTACAGTAGATAGTTCTTTTAAAAAGTAATAATGCCTGTTATTTATCAGACGACCTCTTCGAACTGTCATTACTGTAAATACAACAGCTTGTTCATTTTCAGCCAATCCAACAACATCCCAGTCTACAGGAGATGTCGTTACTGCAACCTGTTTTTCTAATACTTTTTCAATCCCTTGGATACGATCCCTTATTACAGCAGCATTTTCAAAATCCTGTTTGTTTGCATACTCAAACATTTTCTTTTTTAGTTGTTTAATAAGAGCAGGGGTTCTCCCTTTGAGAAATAAAATTATTTCTTGTACAATTTTTTGATATTCTTTTGTTCTCACTGGATAGCAGCAAGGTGCAAGGCATGTTTTTATCTGATAGTTTAGACAGGGCCTGCTTCTTGATTTAATTTCTTTGTGACGACATTTTCTAATTTTAAAGACTTTGTTTATTGTTCGTAATGTTTCTCTAACAGATTGAGATGAAGGGAAAGGACCAAAATACATGGAACCATCCTGTTTGCTTTTTCGAACAATTGAAAGATATGGGTATTTACTTGTTAAATCTAAACGAATTAAGGGATAGCGCTTGTCGTCTTTTAGTTGAATATTATATCTGGGACGATGTTTTTTAATTAGTGTGGATTCCAACAACAGAGCTTCATCTTCATGGGCTGTGATAATAGTATCAAAACTATGAATTTTGCGAATTAATACATCGGTTTTTGGATCTTTATGTTCTTTTTTTATGAAATATGATGCCAGGCGTTTTTTTAAATTTTTTGCTTTACCAACATATAAAATATCTCCTCTAACATTTTTCATCAAATAAACCCCAGGAGAGGTGGAGGTTGTAGAAATTTTTTCTTCAATAAAGGATGATTTTGATTTGCTCATTTTTTAATTAATTATTGATGGGTGTAATCTCATTTGTGGCAAAAAAAATGTAAAAAACAACTTTGAATAAATCAATTTTTAAAAAATTTATTTTTAGAACTCTTGTTTGCAACTAAATGGGATTGCACCCTTTATTGATCACGTTTAATAATATAATTGGCAATTGCTCGTAAAGGATCTGCTCTATGGTCAAAAGCTGATAAAGAATCAATTGCAATATCTACAAACTGTTGAGCTTTTTCCTCTGCATCGGTAAGCCCCATTAAAGATGGATATGTATTTTTTTGACGTTCCAGGTCTGTACCAACAGCCTTCCCCATACGATCAGGATTTCCCTTAACATTTAGCACGTCATCAGTAACCTGAAAAGCCAGGCCAATATTTTCAGCATATTTTTTTAGTAATTTTTTTTTATCATCGGTTGTCTTGGAAATCGTAGCACCTGCAAATACTGATGCTTCAATGAGAGCCCCTGTTTTCAATCTATGCAATTTTTCTAATTCTTTGAGAGTTAATTTTTTTTGTTCAGCCTGAATATCCTGCATTTGTCCTTCAATCATACCATAAGGTCCTGCTGCAAAAGCAATTTTTCTTATTATTTCCAATCCATCTTTAGGGTCATCCATTAAAAGAAATTCTTTTGCAAGATATTCAAAAGCCAGCGTCAAGAGTGCATCTCCAGCCAGTATAGCAGTAGCTTCATCAAAGGCTTTATGGCATGTTGGTATTCCACGTCGCAAATCATCGTTATCCATAGATGGCAGATCATCATGGATCAAAGAGTAAGTATGAATTAATTCAATGGCACAGGCAGCACTTAGAACATCGTCAGCTGAACTTCCGACAGATTCAGCCGCACTAATGCATAAAATAGGTCTAATACGTTTTCCTCCTGCCATGAGACTATGATGCATGGCATCGAATAATCTACTTTCATGAGCATTTGGATTAATTATAGACCCTAATCTTTTATTAACAATTGTTCGATTTTTTTTTAAATAATTGTTTAAATTAAACATAATAATTATTCAAATGGAACGGTCGATAGTTGACCTTCAGCAGTTTTAATTAGCATACTCATTTTTTGTTCTGTTTCATCTAATCTTTTTGAACATAGCTGGGATAATTTGACTCCTTCCTCAAATTTTTTTATTGCCTGCTCAAGGGGTATATCCCCTGTTTCAAGTTCCTGGACAATTTTATCCAGTTGTTCTATAGCTGTTTCAAATGTCTTTTTGGCCACTTTTATTTATCCTTTCCACAATGACTTCAATACTTCCTGAAGCCAACATTACTTCCAGATGCTGTCCATTTTCAATATTATCAGCATCTTTAACAATTGTGTTTTCAGGTAAAGTTCTTGTAACACTATACCCTCGTTTTAAAATGGAATATGGATCCAGGGCATTCAAACGACCTTGCAAATTTTTTAATTTGGATTTACTTTGTTCATAATAGTTTTGAATTAATTTAGAAAAAGAAGTTGTTCTCCAGTTAAATT
>Ga0272440_1000502_pt1 | contig 33030 bp, 10 predicted proteins | sample SSMMMBAug17_FD_192440 | JGI IMG/M metagenome (GOLD analysis project Ga0272440, IMG submission 192440) | Marine sediment archaeal communities from Little Sippewissett salt marsh, Falmouth, MA, United States - SSM-MMB-Aug17 | ecosystem: Environmental > Aquatic > Marine > Wetlands > Sediment ... | reverse complement strand
GATGTTACTTCTGATTTTATCGCTGCACTAAACAAGATCAAAGATTTTGATTATCTTACATCACTCTTTTCTAACTCTTTCTCCTATGATAATTTTGATCATTTTAAAAAAAGTATGGTGACTGCAAAAATTTAAAACCTGAAAGGGGGCGCATCCAACAGGGCAGGCCCCTACACGGACATTGGTTCGATTCTGTTATTTGTTAAAGAATATCCCGACTATTTGTTTCCAGTCCCTTATCGAGATAAGTATAATGTGCGTTTGGGGTCGGAGCGACCCCAAACATACAAAAATATCTTACCAAACAGGAGTTAATTCCGAAAATGGATTCTATTTCAAGAGTTTTGGATATTACCTTACCCCAAAAACAATCTGCTTTTTTATGGGGGCCGAGGAAAACAGGGAAAACAACGTATTTGAAGGAAAAATTTGTTAAAAGCCATATCATTGATTTGTTGGATACAGATTATTCCATTGAATTATCAAAGCGTCCGGCAATATTAAGAGAACAAATTCTCGCATTAGGGCCAGATTTATTAAAACGACCCATTATCATTGATGAAGTTCAAAAAGTTCCTTTAGTTCTTGATGAAATACACTGGTTAATTGAAAACAAATCATTGCAATTTATATTATGCGGTTCAAGTGCGCGAAAACTCAAAAGAGGGAAGGCAAACTTATTGGGTGGACGTGCCTGGCGATTTGAAATGTTTCCCTTAATCTGGAAGGAAATTAATGATTTTTCATTGTTAAACGCATTAAATCGTGGCCTGATTCCATCACACTATTTAAGCGATCATTATAAAAAAACAATACGATCATATATTAATGTTTATCTGAAAGAGGAAGTTTTTGATGAGGGGTTGACACGAAATATACCCGCATTTTCAAGATTCTTTGATGCCATGAGATTTTCTCATGGAGAATTAACCAATTACGCTAACATTGCAAGAGATTGCGGCGTTGATTCAAAGACAGTCAAAGAATACTATCAAATATTGTGTGATACCCTTCTTGGCAAGATGATTCTTCCTTTTAATCGAAGACAGAATCGGCAAATCATCACAAAAAGCCCCAAGTTTTATTTATTTGATGTTGGTGTTGCCGGTTTTTTATGTAAGCGTGTTATTGAAGAAGAAATGGGTGCGCTATTTGGTAAGGCTTTTGAACATTTTATCTTAATGGAAATCTTAGCCTATAATTCGTATCAGGAAATAGACTTTAATATTCAATTTTGGAGAACCAAAACAGGTCTTGAAGTCGATTTTATCCTGGGTAATGGTGAAGTAGCGATTGAAGTTAAAGGTGGAAAAAATATTCATAAAAAAGATTTATTATCCTTACAAAGATTCCATGATGAATATAAACCACGCAAGACATATCTGGTATGTAACGAAAAACGACAAAGAAAACATGAAGACATTCACATCATCCCCTGGGAGATTTTTTTTAGTGAGTTATGGGAAAATCATATTATCTGGTAAGGGGTCGCCCAAACCAACCCATTAAAATTCAAAAATTTTTCATCACTGGTGACCGCTCCCTTTTCCCTTATTTAATGACAGTTTTTTATTGATCTTTCCTAAAATACAGGATAGATTATCAGAATGAAACAAATCATAACCCAATTAATTGATGATTTTCATGAGCGCGAATTACCAAAGTTGATGGCAAGAGATATTCCGCTCGATTCAGTTGCTGGAAAAGCAATTGCAAACAGAAATCCTCCAAGGCTATCTTAATTCTGTATTACTTAAGGATATCATTGAACGATATCATGTTACGAATATTACAGCCCTTAAATATTTACTTCGTCAAATCATGCATTCATGCAGTGAGAAATTCAGCATTAATAAATTCTATCATACAATGAAAAGCATGTCAGTCAGGTGCAGTAAAGACAATTTATATACCTATATGGAATATTTAACAGATGCCTTTGTATGTTATAAAATCCCAATTCATACGCTTTCCGAAAAAACAAGAATGGTCAATCCTGTAAAGGTTTATGTTGTTGACAATGGCCTGTTAAATGCCATGACATTCAGACATTCAGTTAATAATGGTGCTTTACTTGAAAATCTTGTTTTCATGCATTTGCTACGTAAAGGGTACGAGGTCGCCTATATCAATACGCAATCAGGCTATGAAACTGATTTTTTTGCAAAACATTCAGTCACAGGTCATATGCATTTATTTCAGATTTGCTGGGATATGTCCAATGAAAAAACATTCAATAGAGAATTGCGTGGAATAAAAGCCGCCATGCAGGAATTGTCAATAGATAATGCGAGCATTATTACCTGGGATGATGAACAAATGCTGGAAAATGGAATTTCTGTTGTTCCTGTCTGGAAATGGGTAGTATTAAAAAAAACTTGACATAATTGTTTTTGAGTATATACTAAAAAGAATAAAGTCTTTAACAATTAGGAGGTATTATGAAAAAGATTATGATTATTGGCTGCGGGTCCTATATGGACAGCGGTTATGGGTGTCCTGGTGAATGGCGTTGTTTAAAAGCAGCAGCACTTGGAGAGGGTAAAATAACTGAGGAATCACAGGTCATCTCATTTGTTAAGTGTTCATGTCCGGGTCGCTCAACAGCATCGAATGTTGGGTGTGCGATTAAAAATACAGGAATTGACCCTGATGAGATTTATTTAAGTTCATGTATGGTTAATGCGAAACCATCCTGCCCCTACGCAACAGCAGAGGAGATGGCACAGTTTATTGAAAAGAAAACAGGCAAGAAAGTTAAATTGGGCACTCACGAATATCATTGATATTTCGCTCAAAGCTCAAGGAGAGAGGGCAAAAATACTGCCCTCTCATAATATTTTACTGAGATTTCCAAATTTTCCTACTTAACGCAATATCAAACCAATAAAGCAGTTTGATGAATCATTGTCCGCAGCAACAACATCTTCATTCAAAATTCCAATCCCACCCGGATCAACAATAACACCATTTGCCACGCCATCAGCATCACCAACACCCCCATCTTTTAATTTTACTGTAATTTCGTAACCTGGTAAGTCCTTATGTGTATGCGTGGAATAGTCAATAAACCCTTTATCATAATCAAACTTATACCAGCTTGCATTCAATGGAATTTCTTCAGAAAAGAATATTTGAACGTCAATTTCTTCCCCGACAGGACATTCCGCACGAAAGCTTATTAATCCATAGGGCATATCAGCAGGTAAATGACCAAATGTGTTTTCAATGGATAGTGCTGTGACAATGCTGACGTTCTCTGTTTGGCTCTGCACACCCATAAATTTTGAATCCATCTGAATCAATACCATATTGGTTTGAAAAATATCAGACGTACCATTTTGATCAAGATCAATTGTTTCATTTGAAATCACTGGAACGTTGAAATCTGTTGTCGTAAATGTATTTATATCAGACCATTCAGACGCACTTGAATGTTGGTCGATATGACAGGCACGCCAGTAATATTTTTTCTGAGAAGATAATATTCCATAAGGCACGTACATTTCTGTTAAAAATACTTGACTTTGAATATCCATAACCAGGATTTCAAAATTAGAGTTCATACTGATTTGCCATCGCGTGGCGATATGGTCGGACGTATCCGGATCGCTAAAAGCAGTGGTTTTTAACAATGGCGTTACTAAAACATTTATCATATCATTATCAGGTAAAAGTAATTCAGGGGAATCAGGTCGCAGGTTGTTGACTAATCTGACAGCGACATCAGGTAGTACAGGTGGAGATTCCACATTACCGACCTTATCTTTTGCAATAGAATAGAAAGAATACTGGTGCCCAGGTTCGCCAATATAAATCCCACTGGTTGCGGTGGTTTGAGATAGCCAGATTTCATATGCCTGTTCGTTATCTGACACATAAATATCATATGCTGCAATGCCAGAACCATTTCGCGTATCTTTACCGCCCCATCTGAGGGGTATTTCAAAGCTATCTGGTGCCGATACTAGTTCTATTTGACTTTCTGGGATATGTAAATCAATGGTATTGTAAGCAATGGACGTATCTACAGGATCATTTCTATCAAATATAATCGTTGCCATGTTCTTTATAATGATGCCTGACTCAATATCTGATCGGGGTTTGATTTGAAAGCGGACAAAACCTTCACCAGTATTTTCCGGTTCATTTGGCGGTAAAAAGCCATTTAATGGATCTTCAGATCGTTCTCCTGTTTCAGGATCAATAGCAGTAAATATCCATCGGGCCATCCGCGTATTTAAATCAATTCCTGCCTCAATATCGACAAATAAGTTCTGACCAGAATCTCTTAAATCAAGTCGTGTATGATAGTATGATGGGTCATCTGGGATATCAATCTGGTTTTCACCCAATGAAATTTCTTTGAGTTTAAAGGTGTCAATATCCAGCTTTTCATCTAACAGATCATCAATTTGAATATATTGCGCTGATGCACTCGCACTGCGCTTATTTTCAAATCGAATGGTATATTCAATGATGCCATCAAATTGAATATGATGCAGTGTGCCAGTACCGATAGAAGTGCGTTCATCGTAAATATCTGAAATATCAGGTGCGATGGAACCGCCGCTTGTACGTCGTGTACCCGGGGGAATAGGAAGGGGGATTGTAATATCCATTCGACCGACACTCAAACTGGGAAGCAATGCATGAACATCTCGGGTCGTATTTCCATAGTATGCATTTTCAACTGCATTTTGGCGAAGTTGATTGACATAGTCGCCCCAGGTATTTCCCATGTTTGATTTCAATTTTCCGAAAAGGACGTCCCATATGCTATCATCAACTTGTTCCGGTCGAAGTCTGGAATGAAGGCTTTCCCAGTCAATCGGTTCATCGGGTTGATCCATGATTTGAATATAAAATGGAACATAATCTTCAGAAGTCAGCATAAATTCGAACCTGACTGTGTAAAAGGAATTTGGCGGCAAAACATCAACCGGGTACTGGTCAGAAATTCCCAAAATTTGTATGGGATCACTTGTAAATTCATCATCAATATCTTTTCTAAGCATGCCGCCTTCTCCAGCAGATATCACTAAAAGAGGCGCCAATATATCAGAATGACCAATATTGCCATACTCAAGCGTAAAGCGATAAACTTTATTTTGAAGCACATAACCGGGAATCAATAATCTGGCAAACAATTCTCCCCGCTTATCATTGACAACTTCAAAGGCTGTTTTTGCAGTTTCATTGTCTGGATTTTCTAAAACAATGTGATACGTGCCCTCATCCAAATTATTGAGATCCAGGGTCACAGATATTTGACCCGAATTTAATACATTGACCGAACGAACTCTGTCCAGAATCAAGAGATCACGTGTCAGGCGCACATCAATTTCAGGTTGAAAATGCGCGCCTTCAATCTGCAAAGTTGTCATTCCAATATTTGTGGCCTTACTTACACTTAGATCATGAATTCGCAAGTTTATCAGATAATTCAATGTCAATTCATAAGGCACATTCTTTTCACAATGAGCGCCATACAATGTCAAATAATATGTTCCTTGTGACAGCCCGCTCTGATTGAGTACTAAGCGATCATCTATCAAAAGCCCTTGTTGATCATATAAACTTCGTTTAGGAATGTAATTTTCGCCGATCAAGATATCGCTGCATAAGGCTGCCGGGCCATTTAGAATGAGTTCAATATCTTCATCTTGTTGAAGATTTATCTGATAGTAATGATATTCGCCATTGGAAATATGATCCTGGATCAATTTATCTTTTTCTAAAATAGTGTTATCAATTTGAATGCGTTGTGATGATACCGCTAAATTATTTTGATCGTTTGTCTCTCGAATATCATTTAATATATCTGTACGCACTATTACATAATATTTTCCTGAAATTGCAGTTGAAACCTCGGCATTAACAACTGCTGTATATGTATCTCCAGAGGAGATATCTCCCGAATGATAGTATCTTGCGATTCGATAATCATCAATGTCCCATATCTCATCAGATGACAGATAAAGCGTATCATACCAGGAACCAACAGCAGGACGTAATCCAATATTTTTTATTTGAAATAGCCATTCAAGCATTTGTCCTGGGAAACCCTTTTCTGGTACTGATATGTCTGAAACAACCAGGTCTGATGGCGGGGTTAATTGAATATTAATGGCATTTTTAGAAATACAGATGTTATCATTGCGGTTTTCTTCAAAAACATGGTTTGGGATTGAACTATCAACAAGAACAATAACATAGTATGGCCCGGAAATCCCCGGGGGAAGCATGGTGTCAAGCACCTGTGTGTAAGAACCTGAATGGCTTGCCAAGGTGTTATCAAACATGACATTGCCAACTGGAATATCATGGACAACATCCAAAAAGGGATCTCTGGATAAATAAACACTATCATACCAGAAATCTGTTTCAGGCTGTACTTCAATTGCCCCATTGCTTTCAACAGACCATTCAATTCGCACGTATTGTCCAGACCAAAGGTTCTCTGGAATAGCCAGGCTTTTTGCAGTGAGATTGGGCGTTGGTGCGGTATCCACAAAAATTTCATTACTGACATAATTATTGTCTTCAGCCTGATTTTCAAATACGTCGTTGTAAGCATTGGCATCGGTTTTGACAATCATGTAATACGTGCCATAAATATTTTTTGGGATTTGAACGGCTTTGGTTTTAAAATACGTTTCACCAGATTTTAATGCACCATTATGTTGATAAACACCTAAAACAGTGTCGTTGGTATCTGGTATGGCATCTTCTGAAAGGTAGATTATGTCTTCCCATGAACTGACATGTGTCGCATCATATCCCGAATTTTTAACAGTCCAGGAGACATCAATGGTTTGTCCGGCCCATGTCTGATCACTGGATTGTAATTCAGAGGCCTCAAGATCAACATAAACCCCGATGAGTAGAATTTCTGATTGCCCCAGTGAAATATTATTGCTTTCCTGATTGTTTTCATACACCTGATTTTGAGCATCTGTTTGAACAATGATATTATATGTGCCGGCCAAATCCTGACGTATCACAAAATAATGCGCACAGGTATATGTTTCACCTGCTTTTAATGGCTGCTTATGAATAATATTTCCCAGTTCAATATCATAATCTGGATTTAAAATGCTGTCTCTGGATAAATAGATCCGGTCATACCAGAATGCCTCTCGAGTATCTTGATGACCTGTATTCATTACATCCCATGAAACATGAATGGCTGTTCCAGCGTAAATGGTATCTGGTGCGCGAATATTGATTACTTTTAAATCCGCTGGAGAATCCTTGATATCAACGCCTAAAAGCGCCTGATTATTGTTTTCCCCCTGATATTCATACAACTGGTTTTTGGCATCCACCTGAACAAAAATTGTATACATGTCGGATATTTGTGCAGGTATTAAGAGTTGACCACTATTCAGGCATATTTTTGATTTTGCAGATATTTGTGCATCATGAACAATTTCACCGATGATGGTATCAGTTTCAATATCCAATTGATTGTCCTGGGATAAATAAAATCGGTCAAGCCATTGACCATATGTATCAGTTTGGCCCTCATTGATCATGGTATAAGCGAGAGTAACAGGTTCATTGGCATACACCAATGGATTGTTTAAATTAATTGATTCAATGCGAAGATCGGGAAACAAATGATGAATATGAATGGGTGCGGATACAACAAACGTATTATTTTGCTCGGCCTCGACTTCATATATTGTATTTTTTGCATCCACCAAAACAATTGCAAAGTAATCTCCATCCATAAGAGATGGAATATTTACAGTCAATGTTTTTTCAATACTTTCTTCAGACATTAAAAGGTGGGAATGCGTTATTTCACCCAGCATCACATCATTTTCATCCAGTGTTTCATCTGATGACAGATATACCCGGTCTATCCATGAATTTTGAATACAGGGATCTGAACCAATATTTTTTACACGCCACTTCAATGCTGCCATTTGTCCAGTAATTGCAGAATAGGGTGCAACCGCAGATTCAACTGTCAAATCTGTTTGCTTATGTTGAATGTTGATCTGTGATTGGGAAAAGGTCACATTGTTGTTTTCATCTGCTTCATTAATTGCCTGAAACGCATCAGTATGAATGCACACATAGTAATTATCGTTAAGATATTCGGGAATTTTAAATGTTTTGGAGAGCCGAACCTGGTTATTGGCAACAAGAATGCTTTCATGTCGATTGCTTCCCAACCAAATATCGTTTTCATCTTTTATCTGATCTTTTGAAAGATAAACGTAATCCAGCCAGTTTGACACCAGTGTGTTTCCAGATCCGACATTGTCTACCTGCCATGAAATCGTCAAGAGTTGATCAGTTTCTAAATGATCAGGAAACGCCACATCTTCAGAAACAATTAGATCTGGAAAAATAAGGGTTGTTACTGTAATTGGCTTCGCAACTGGTATTCCCAATTGCATGGATCTATTTGTTGTTGGAATAAGATAGTAAAGCCCCATTTCGATCAATGATGGCAACCTGACATCATTGCTTAATGTATAAGATTGCCCGGGACGATAATTATCAGCGTTTGTCCATAGTAATATCGCATCCTTTTCAGGTTCAATTTGCTTATTTTTGGACAACAAAATCATATGGCTGGTTGAAAGAATTGTGGACTGTCCAATATTGAAAACTGTCCATGTTAATTGAATGCTGTCACCGGGTGATGCCTGATCTGGAGATAAAAACGATGTTACAATTAATTTCCCAGGGATTGGAACCTTCACTGATACAGGAACAGGCGCCATTGCAAGGTTGTTTAATTCCTGATCAAATTCTTCTACCTGATCTGTGGTATCAGTATGGACAAACATATAATACGTATTTTCATTTATATCTGAAGACAAAGTGATATCTGTTTCCATAGAATATTTTTCGTCTGAGGCTAAAAAATCGGGGTTTCGAATGGAGGCAATTTCAATATCCTGATCATCTAAAATCTGATCTGTAGACAATATCACACGATCCATCCAGACTGTCGCACTGGTGGGGCCATTTCCTTGATTGATCACCTCCCAGGCAATACGAACAGATTCTCCAACATAAATGGTTTGAGGGGCAAGAATATCGCTTACATACAAATCTGGATATGCGCGTTGTGTGTTCCAAAAAGGGTAAGCACTGATTGTCTGATTATTTTCAAAATTGTTTTCATCCTGCGCGTTATTTACGTTTGTTTTAATAATAATCCAATGGTGTGTTTCATTTTTGTCTGGCACGGGAATGGACACTGAACGAAAATATTGCGCTGCGTTTTTCAAAACAAACTGATTATTTACTGATGTAACAAATTGATCTTCGCCCAAAAAAGGATCTTCTGATAAATAAATTTCATCCTTCCATTCTTTAGAGGTTTCTCCTGCCCCATTGTTTTGAACAATCCATTTGATTTCGATATTGGCACCCGGGAGGGCTTCAGGTGCATAATCAATTTGTGTGACTTCTAAATCGGGCAGCGCCTGTTCAATGCTCAATTCAAAACGATCTGAATCCTGCCCCCCGATTTCATCCTGATCCTGGTCCAGGGAATTGCCTGCAAGATCTGTAATGGATGGTTGAAGTACAATTTCAAAAAGCCCATCGCAGTATTGGGGTGTTGTAAAAATGCGGTAGACATCCACTGAAATGGGCTGAATACGTACAATGGTTAATGGGCCATATGGCCCTACGCATGATATCTTGTCCATTGTAAACGTGTTTGCAAGGATTGCTTCGTTAAATGTCAGGTCAAAAGATGAAATCGCTTTATTCTGTGTACCAAACAGGGAATGAAACAGAATTCTTGGCCCCTGATGATCAATGGCAAACTGGCATACATAGTGATCATCAACAGTTTCTCCACAAATACTGTCCTGGTCTTGATTCATGAGGTTTCCTGAAACATCCGAAATATCCGGCCCTAGATATAATGTATAGGTTCCCGATACAATGGGTGTTTTTGGTATGATTTCATATCGTGTTTCATCTTGTTGTACTATCTTCTCTATGGCGACTTGCATCGCATTTTCTTCAACAATAAGCACATCATTAATATTGAATGAATCTGCTGCAATTTCTTCATTGAATTCTATAATGATATTTGTGATTGGCCCTTGAACTCTTTCATTTGGATATCGCGCAATAACATAAGGGCCTGCTTGATCTTCCAATATAAAATGCCCCACATAAACATCATCAATTTCTTCGAAATATTGGTTATCACCATCCTGATCCATACCGGTTTGATCACTCCCTAAAATTTCAGGGCCCACAAGAATGGTATAGCTTCCTGTTGTTTCCAGGGTATCAAAAAATATACTTACTGTATTTTGATCCCATTGAAAATTATTGTTCAAAGCAAGTGGACCTTCGGGGCCTGTTATCATGATATCATCAGTTGAAAAAGAGTGTGTATCAATTTCACTATTAAAACGAATAGTTACATGATCTATGGGCATGGGCGTATTTTCATTTGGAAAATGCCCAATCACCCAAATTCCCAGATCGGATTCATCATCAACAATTGTCATTGATACAACTGAGGGTGTAAAATCGTCGGCTTTGGCTTCAATATTAATTAATTTTTGGCCATCATGCTTGCGATTATCCACAACTGTAATTTCAAATTCTAATATTGTATAGCCAGATGGCATGGTGATCAATTGGGGAACAATACAATGTTCAGGGAGGCTGCTTAAAATTTGAATATCAAGGTTTTCGTTACTTACTGGATTAACAAGGATTTGAGCGGTAAATGTACCTTTATTTTCAGGTATCGTTTCGGGCAGGATTAAATGAATTGATTTGGGCACCTGATATGGATAATGCAGGATGCTTCCATTTTCGCCAGCAATAAAAATATCTGAATCCGAACGTCCCCAAACAGTATGAATATCTGATACGCAAGGTGGGGCCATCAATTGCCAGTCATTTCCATCATATATACAAAGGGCACCATTATCACCAGCAGCGTAAAGGCGGTTACCCTGTCCCCACATAGACATAATATAATCTGACGTTGGAAAATTGTTTACCCAATGCCAGTCAGTTCCATCAAACTGAATGATATTGCCATTTTTTCCGGCTGCAAATACCTGATTGGGTCCGGTACCCCTTACTGCATGCAGGCTTTCGGTTGGAGGACTTTCCACTGTTTGCCATGCAGTACCATCAAAGTGAATCACTGTGCCATTATTGCCAACTGCATAAACATTATCTGGTGCGTAAGCCCATACATCATATAAGGATTGAGTCGTTGGGGATTCTTTTATTTCCCAGGTATTATTTACATAATGCATCACCAATCCGCTTTCACCCACTGCAATAGCAGATTCATCCATAACATCAATTGCAAAAATATCTGAAATTGTTGGAGATTCAACAGAATTAAATTGTTGACCATCAAAGTGTGAAATGAAACCGGATTCACCAACAATAAATAAATTGTGCGCATTTCCTGATATGTCATTTAAGTCATTTGATGTGGGTTTACTGTTAAATTTCCATGCATGATTCTGCATGGTGAGAATCACACCTGTCTGACACACTGCAAAGGTACGTGATGTATCTCCCCAGATCGCTTTAATTGTGTAATTGGGGCTATCAATATCGTCAAACCAGGAACTGTTATTTTCACGCAAAAACTGGCCATTTTCACCAACCGCTACAAATCCATTGTCCATATGGCCCAGACGATGAATCCCCTGGTTACTTTCAAATACGAGCTGCCATTGTGAATCCACAAACTTGAAAATTCGGCCTTTAGCACCTGATACATAAAGCTGATTATCTTTATTGCCCCATATGTGGGTCAACTTGATACTGGAATCAAATGATCCCAATTCGTTCCAACGGGTTCCATCAAATGCCAATACACATGATTTCCAGTCCGCACCCAGGTAAGTACCACAAATATAGAAATTATTTTGATCCAATCCCCAAATACCAGTAAAATCTGCACTTTTAGGAGTGCTCACAACGTGCCACTTGCCTGAATCATAATGAAGAAGCACTCCAGCAGTACCAGTCACAAAAATATGCTGCCCAAAACTGATGGAATCATTCAAGTTGGCGGCTGTGGGGGATTCTTCATGTTGCCAGGAATTTGATGAATAATGAAAAATAATGCCCGCATTTCCAAAAGCAAACATATTGTCTTTGTCTATTACACAAATTGAATTGAGGGGATGATGTTGAGAAATTGTATGAATGTGCCATTGATTATCAATAAAATGCATTGCCTGTCCCAGATCACCAACAGCAACAATCTCATGGCCATTTGTCCATATGGATTTAAAATTTTGAAGGGTTTCGATATGATATTCCTGCCATTGAATGCCATCATAAGCGATAATCGTTCCCAATGCACCGGCTGCGACCAGGTGATTTTCTGAAAACGACCATAGGGCATAGAGATGGTTCCCCTGAAATGCAGGATTTTGCCATTGCCACTCAAGCTGTCTTGCAAAAATTGTCTGTGATATTAAGACAATAGCAACTATTGTGCATATGGGAATGTTTATAAACAATCGTCTGATCATATCATTTCCTGTAAAAAGGCGATCTCATTATTGTACACGGGTCGTGTTTTTATGTTAGCTGAAAACCAAAAGATTAATTCGAGATTTGTCTCAATCAAATGAAAGAGGTTAATGGTCGTTTGAGTCCTGTTATCAACTCAGTATTGGAAGGAAAAAATCCGCTCTATCTATCCATTCCGACAGTCAAAAAAATTAAGACCGCCAGAAATTTTTCTCAAAATTCAGGTGGACAGAAAGTTAATTTTGTACGTTCAGTTAAATCCAGACAAATGTTTGGAAGCGATTCACGCAATCCGCTAAAATAATTAAATGCAATTCATTTTTTTTATCAAAATTATGATTTACAAGTCTCTATATGAAGTCGAGAAAAAAATCAAGAAAAAAATATATAAGAATTACAATATGATCGAATTTTTTTCCTTGCCTTTGATTGAGCAAAATCACTTTATGAAAATGCAAAAAATACGCCATTGCACTTTGAAATCTGGAAATTCTGATTCATTGCTAAGAATATCTCTGAAAATAAGTTCCCCATTTTATTCCAAACATCTGGAGTCCAAATCTTTAGATTTGGGCGTCAAAGAATAGTTTGACAAAACCATACAAATAAAGTAAATTTCGACATTTATGGGGATATATACCCAATTATGCTAAATCATTTACAATTCAAGGTTATCTTATGAACTGCATTTCTTTGTTATTCATTGTTATTTTTGGATTTTCTGTTAACGCGCATGCAGACATTCCGCAAATCAGCCAGATATCGCCTCAAGAGACCAGAGAAGATATCGCTATAAGCATCCCTTTAAAAATAACTGCTGATTCAGAAATCGTATCGGTCAGTCTGGAATCAACAAATCAGACCCTGGTTCCAAACGATTATTTACTGTATGATTGCGATGCCAATTATTACACAATTGTTGCCACGCCCAACTTTAATCAGACCGGTTCAGCAACAATTTCCATTGCTGTCACTGACCTTGAAAACAATACCAATAGAACTAATTTTGTTTTGACTGTGACAGATACAGATGATTCAATGTACTATTGGAATGATCATCAAACAGCAGCTTTGGGAATAGAAACTGTCTTCAAGTATCCAGCAGCAGTGGCGATTGATCCCATCACTGGAAAGATATTTGTCTCTGATACTGGAAATAATCGGGTACTCAGGTTTTCAAAAAATGAAACAACCATTTCAGAAGCGGTCTTTGGTGATGCTGGCAGTTATACAATGGGTGAACCAATGGGGCTTCACATCGATCCATTGGGTCGATTGTGGGTTGCGGACATGAATAACCATCGGGTGTTACGTTTTGATCATGCATCATCAAAACCAACCAGAGCGCCCCCTGATGGTATTCTCGGAAAAGCAGAATTTTTAGAATATTCAATCACCAGCCAGGATGCAATGAAATCCCCTACTGATGTATGGGTTGATCCAACAGGAACACTTTGGGTCGCAGATTCGGAAAACCATCGCATACTGCGTTTTAATGATGCAGCCCAAAAAGAAAATTTTGCAAATGCGGATGCTGTGTTAGGACAACCCAATTTTACAAGTATGGAATCTGACCTCGGGCAGTCTAAAATGAATACCCCACGCTCCATAGTTGTTCATCAGGGGCATTTGTTTGTTGCTGATTTTACAAATAATCGAGTGCTTTGTTATAAAAATGCGGCTTCAAAGACCTTTCTTGCCCCTGCTGATTTTGTTCTGGGTCAGCCTGATTTTGTTACCAAAGAAAAGCATCTTTCTGCCACAGGAATGGATTTGCCATCAGGTATTGCCATTGATTCACAAGGCAGATTATTTGTTGCAGAGCAAAACAATAACCGGGTTTTAATATTTGATGATGTTGTTCATATGTCAAATGGCGATGCTGCCAGCAATGTCTTAGGACAGGCTGATTTTATTTCCAATAGCATGAACTTTTCATATAATTCATTGTTAGGGCCATATATATTAAATTACGATGCCAAAAATATGCATTTGTGGGTACCGGATCTCATCCACAATCGGGTTCTTCGATTTGATTTAAATCTGAAACAACCACCATCTATCGGATTTATAAATGATCAAACCATTGACGAGAACACCACATCGCAGCCATTTACCTTTACTGTGACTGATAATAACGCTCAATCCCTTACCATTACTTATCATTATTCCAATCAAAACTTATTGTCATCAGAGGGCATTGCATTCAGTGGGCCGCAAGTAACATCTGATAATAATAATGTCACTGTTTTAGCAACATCTGTAGAAACAACAGTCAACCTGGTTTTAACACCAGAGTTTGAACAATTTGGAACCACAACGTTTTATATCACAGTAACCGATCCCCATGGCATGCAAGACATAACATCCTTTACTTTAAACGTGTCTGAAGTTAATGATCCGCCCACAATTACCCCTATTGATGATCAGACAGTTCTTGAGGATGCTGAAAGTGATGCCATCCATTTTACAGTGGCAGATATTGAGGGCAACCGCATGACAATTCAAGTCTTTGATGACAGCACTGACCTGTTTCCTTCAGATGCAAACAATATTACCCTGAGCAATGAAAATGGAGGCAGCACATGGGAGCTAATCACTGATAAGGACAGTGATTTTTTAACGCTATTGCTTCGACCTGATTCAAACCAATCAGGAATTTCAACGCTGACAGTAACAGTCAGTGATGGTGAAAATGTCACTCATACAAATTTTACAATGACAGTTCTTCCGCAAAATGATCGGCCTGCCATTTCTAACATTGCCAATCAAACAACTGATGAAGATACACAGAGTCAGGCCATTCCATTTATTGTTTCTGATCCTGATGCCAGCCGATTATCAATTACTGTTTTATCTGACAATCAGACATTATTTCCATCAGAGCTCCAACACCTTACTTTAACCGATGCAAAGGGGAATAAAAGCCTTACCTTTATATCAGATTCAGGATTTGTCCCATTAACCCTTTATGTGCTTCCGACAGCAAATTTATCTGGTGCCTCTGTAATCACAATTATAACTACAGATGGTTCACTAAGTAACAGTCTGACATTTACCATGAATGTTGTTTCTGTTAATGATCCGCCAATCATATCTGTTATTGAAGATCAAACAACACTTGAGGAAACACCTGTCACTGGAATTCAGTTTACTGTCAATGATATTGATTCCAATGAATTATCTGTTGAAGTGATATCAAATGCGCCAGATATAATTCCTTCAGATGCAAACCATATCACGTTATCTAATTCACTTGGTGAAACAGGATATACCTTGCTTGTCAATCCCCTTGAAACGATAACGCTGACACTCAAACCAGGGCCAGATGCCACCGGTAATGCAGAAATTATTATTAAGGTCACTGGTGGATCAACCGATGCGACAAGGTCATTTATCACCACTGTTACACCAATAAACGATGCGCCGATATTTTCAAAAATTGAAGATCAATATGCCTGGGAAGATACACTTTCAATAATTCCTTTTGTTATCACCGACCCTGATGCTGATCCAATAACATTAACCATTGCTACAGGTAACGATCTGCTGATTCCATCCAATGCCAGACATCTGACTTTTCATACTGCGCATGGACAATTCACCAACACCTTATTAACCATCCCAGGGGGTGAAGCCATCAGTTTGAATGTGTTGCCATTGCTGAATCAGTCTGGAAAAACATCCATTACAATTACTGCAACAGATGGTATCGCTTTGGCAAGTACTGCTTTTATGATGTCAATCACTGATGTCAATGATGCCCCAACCATTTCATCCATTGAACATCAACTCTTATTTGAAGACACCGAAAGTGATCCCATTGCATTTACTGTTACTGATGCCGAGTTTGATGCATTGACAATTTCAGTCACTGCAATCAACAGTGTGTTGATTCCTTCAGATACCCATTATATTACATTGAGCAATGCATCAGGTCATCATGGTTATACCCTGGCCACTCATTCAGGGGATCATCTGTTTCTAACATTGAAGTCATCATTAAATCTTTTTGGTAATACCATGATATCCATAGCTGTCACAGATGGCACATTGATATCAAGCCAATCTTTTACAATTACAGTCGCCCCGGTAAATGATGCGCCCATCGTTTCGCCTATTGCAGATATTTCTATTCTTGAAGATACTGCCAGTCCCAATATTTGGTTTTCTGTGGCAGATCCAGAGTCTGATTTTTTAACCATTGAAATTCAATCCAATAATGAAAATTTAATTGCAACGCATACTCAAAACATTACGCTTCAGAACATCAGTGGTGGAACATCTTACAGCTTGTCAACAGATCCCGGGCCTTTAACATTGACTTTACACCCCAATCAAAATCAAATTGGTTCAGCCCAAATAAATGTCATCGCCACTGATGGTGTTGATCATTCTGTTTTAGCCTTTACAATGACTGTTATTGAAGTCAATGATGTACCGGTTATTTCATTCATTCCCAATCAAACAACAGTTGAAGATACTCAGAGTGCTCCAATTTCTTTTCGTATTAACGATGTCGATGCAAACCAGTTAACCATTTCCATTCAATCTGATCATGAAAATTTGCTACCATTAAATGCAGATCACATCACCCTTTGTAATGCCAGCGGAGGAACCACATATACCCTGATGACCCATGAAAAATCCAATGATCTCACATTAACTGTTCTTCCTGCATCAAATCAGACCGGTGATGTTTCAATCACTGTTCAGGCGGCAGATGTATACAGCATTGTAAAACAAACCTTTAATTTAACCATTACGCCTGTGAATGATGTTCCTATTATTGTTCCAGTTTCAGACCATTCATCAAAAGAAGACATGCCCGATATACACATTCCTTTTACAGCCTATGATTTTGAAGATTCAGCATGCAGTTTAGGGATTACGTTGATATCTTCTAATCAAACGCTTCTGGCAAATCACAATCTGGCCTATTCATGCCATGCCAATATGTACACAATTGTTGCCAATCCATCGCTGAATCAGCATGGTTATTTGAACATTACAATTATGGTCACAGACAGTGATGGCGAAGCTGCAACAGATATTTTTGGTTTAGAACTCATTCCAGTCAATGATGCACCAGTAATTAATGCCCCTGAGCATGTGCGTGTTAAAATGAATAACCTGACATCCATTTCTGGAATTCATATTGAAGATTGTGATGCGTCAAACGAAATGCTTTCAGTAACAATTGTTACTGATGAAGGCAGCCTGATGATGCCGACAGGTCAGGGCATATCTCTTGCTTTCACAGGAACACTTGAAAATATTAACACAGCATTAAGTACACTTGCTTATAGCCCAACATTTAATGCCCTTGGAAATCGCGTCATTACCTTATGGATTGATGACATGGGACATTCTGGCGATGGCGGCAATCAGGTGACTTCAAATCGTATTGCCCTTCAAATTCATGATGACAATGTTCCGCCAATCAACGATTTACCCTCCTTGACCATGAATGAAGATGAAAGCATTCAGATTACGCCGATTTCGGTTTTTGATCTGGATGCTGCAAACAATGCAATTGAAGTGACCCTGTCAACAAAACATGGCTACCTGACCCTGAGTGAAACCAAATCAATTACCCTTATTTCTGGAAGTTTTTTGTATTCAACGCAAATGGTTATTTCTGGTTCGCAATATGATATTAATCGTGCCCTGGAACATCTGACCTTGACCTGCACAACACATTTTAATGGTTGGGCAGCGCTTACCATGACCACCAATGATCTTGGCCATACAGGTGAGGGATATTCTCCTCAGACAGCGATCAATTCTGTGCCAATTACTGTGTTGGCTACAATTGATGCGCCCACACATGTGTTACCAGAGGCCATCACCTTGTATGAAGATATTGAAACTGCTTTTACAGCATGTGTGCTGGACCCTGATGGTGAGGACATTATATCTGTTGATCTTGAAGTCAGCACCGGTACATTACAGTTAAATAGTGGAAAAGGGTTGACTGGCTATCTGGGCAATGGCAGTTTTCTATCTTTTACTGGAAAAAAATCCGATGTGAACTACGCCATGAAAGGAATGCGCTATAAGCCTTCAAACAATGTTTATGGTAATTATATATTTACAATGACTTATCATGATATGGATTTTTCAGCCCAAAGTGTTTCCATTCCTTTACGCATCACAGCAATTAATGATCCTCCAAAAATATTTGTCAATACATCTGCCATAACAATCAATGAGGATACACCACTTTCGCTGTCAATTGCAGTCTCAGATATTGAAGCAGATACACATGACATTCGCGTATTATTGCATGGCAGTCACAGCCAACTGGCCATTCAACAAAATCCAGGTTTAGATGTTTATCCCTCAAATATCGCCCAAAGTCTTACACTCACAGGCGCAATTGACAGTATTAATTCCGCTCTTGTCGCTTTACAATATACCCCGACGAAAAATTATTATGGAAATGATTCGATTCTTATCAAAGTAGATGATCAAGGATATGTGCCTTTACCCGCAGAATCTGCACAAAAGACCATTTCAATAACAATCATGCCTGTAAACGATCCACCAGATTTTATCCTTGCTCCAGACACAATCAAACTTTTTGAGGATTTTTCGCCCCCTCAAATCATTACCATAACAACAATGCCGCCTGCTTTTGGGGAACCATCGCAAATTACCTATACATTATCTCCTGAACCTGAAACAATCACCTGGGCTGCAATCACTTTTATGCCTGAATCTGGATTGATTACCATTACCTCGATTGAAAATAAATATGGGGCGGCAACTTTCACTGTTTATACAGACGATGGGGCAGATGAGAATCATATTGCATCCAATGCTTTTTCATTAACCATTATTTCAGTCAATGACCCGCCTGACTTTTTACTTAGCAAGGATCAGATTCTTCTGAATGAGGATTTTACAAGCATTGAATCCATATCCCTTACCCCGGGTGTTATTCCTGAAGATGAACCCAAAACGATCACGTATGCACTTCAACCTGCTTCGTTGACCTGGGTCAATTTAACAATTGATTCAGAAACAGGCCACATCTCCATTACAAGCATCCCGCATGGTCATGGCACAAAATGCATATATGTCATTGCTGATGATGGTGCCGATATTTTCACACAAGCATTTACAATGACTGTTAACAGTATTAATGATATCCCTCAAATTACAAGCATGCATTCTTTTTCGATTAGTGAAAATACCACAGTTGGTAAAAAAGTACATTTTGTAACAGCAATTGATGCGGATCATAAATATTTAGAATATCGTATTGATTCTATCGTGCCGGCAGCAGACTTTGCAATCTCCAAAAATTCAGGAGACATATGGATTGCAAGCCCCCTTGACTATGAAACCATTCAAAACTATACAATAACTGTTATTGTTTCGGATTCAATCACTTCTGTGAATCAAACAATTGTTGCAACGATCACTGATGTCAACGATGCGCCAGTTTTATTAAATATTCCAGAACAAACCCTGACCACCTTCAAAAATGAACCTTTTGAGATCTTAGACATGAACGTCATTGATGTTGATGCCAGAAGTTTCCCCATTCAACTGACACTCATTGCAACCAATGGGATTGTTTCAATGACGCATACATCACTGACATTGGAATCTGGCAATTATTCAACTTCATCACTTTCAGTTTCAGGCATGATCACTGCGATAAATCAGGCATTCTCAGAAATTAAATTCAGTCCAATAGCTGAATACAAAGGGCCTGCAAATCTCTTGATAGAAATAAATGATCTGGGACATACAGGCCCGGGCATAGCGCAATCAGATTCAGCATCTGTATCCATTTTTGTATTGAATTACAATGTGCCGCCTGTTTTTAGTGTTTATCCTGCTCAAAATGTGTGTTTTGAAGATCAAAGCCTGACTCAAACCATTGTTATTTATGATGAAGATGCCATCAATGAAGCCATCCAACTGACATTGATTTCTGATCATGGCAGCCTGACAATGTCAAATGTAACGCAATTAACCAGGGTAGTGTATTCAAAATATAAGCAATCTTATATGGGGAGTATTCAAGAATTGAATGCAGCCCTGAATACATTAATATTTCTGCCAGAAAAGGAATTCAGTGGAACAGCCGGGTACACACTTTATGCAAATGATTTAGGTCATTCAGGCATTGGCGGCCCAAAAAGTGCTGAGCCAGAAGTTATCACCATAAATTGTATTGCTGTAAATGATGCGCCTGTCCACACATTTCCTGATCAGGTGACCGGTCTGGAAGAATCTGACATTCCTTTAACCCTGACTGTGAGCGATATTGATGCCTATACCCATGCCATTCATGTGCAAATGGATGCCCATCAGGGGGTACTCAGCCTGTTGCATATGGGAGGTTTGATTCTTTCAAATGATGGCATTGCCGAAACCAGTCTGTCATTTACTGGCACGATAAGCGCGATTAATGATGCCATGCATCCACTCATCTTTCACCCGAAAAACAATTTTTATGGGGTTACCAGCATTACCATAACAAGCAATGACCTGGGTTTTTCTGTGCCTGATGGCACTGCTGAAGCAATGACTGAAACCGATTTGATAACAATTACAGTTATCAATGTAAATGATCCGCCAGAGTTTAGTGTTTCACCTTTACAATCCTGTAATGAAGACAGTGTTTATTCATACCTTGTTCAGGCAGAAGATATTGATGGCGACCCTGTGGCCTTAACAGTATCTGCTCTGCCAGACTGGTTGACATTCACTGATTATGGCAACAATACAGGTATTGTTCAGGGTATGCCTGAAAATGAACATGTCGGCGTATCAGCACCAATCACGATTGTTGCAACAGATCCAAATCAAGCGCAATCATATCAATCTTTTTCCATTGTTGTGAACAATACCAATGATGCACCTTCATTTCATTCAACACCCATTGTACAGGCAACTGAGGACAGCCTTTATCATTATACTGTCGTTACTGGTGATATGGACATGAATGCATCATTAAAGATCCATGCCAATGAACTTCCAAACTGGCTTCAATTGAAGGATCATGGCGATGGCACCGCATTACTATCTGGGTCGCCTGATAATGATGATGTTTCTGGGATTAATGTTGTCATTTTATCTGTGTCTGATGGTATCAGCTCGCCGATAAAACAGGCTTTTATGATTGATGTTATCAACACAAATGATCCGCCTGAAATCATTCTTCTACCTGCAAATACAGCCATTGAGGATATGCAATACAATTCCACTATTACTGCTTATGATATGGATGGCGACCCTGTTTCATTTATTGCCACAGCTTTACCCGATTGGATGACCCTGACAAATATTGGAAACAATAAAGCAATGGTTCAAGGCATCCCTGAAAATCAACATGTGGGATGCTTTGAACCTGTGATTATTACTGCACAAGATCCTTTTAATGCAACTGCAACGCAGGCCTTTGCCATTACAGTGACAAATACCAACGATACGCCCGCTTTTTCATCAATACCAATAACACAGGCCACAGAAGACCAATTTTATGTTTATACGATGTCTGTAATTGATGTGGATATTGACGCATCCATCAGTTTTCAAGCAGCCATCTTAACTGAATGGCTGACTTTTATTGATAATGGAAATGGCACGGCTACGCTTTCAGGAATACCGCGTAATGAACATGTTGGTTTTAAAAATGCGGCTGTCATTCATGCCACCGATGGCATTGCAGAAGAAATAGCGCATTCTTTCATGATTACTGTGGCAAATACCAATGACCCACCAGAAATTGTTTCTACAGCAGTTCTGACAGCAACAGAAGACAGCCTTTATTCCTATACAATTATTGCAGAAGACATGGATGGCGATGTATTGGAATTTACATCAGATGCAATGCCGCAGTGGTTAACCTTGATCAATAACCCAAACAATACGGCCACACTGCAAGGTATCCCCAAAAATGAACATGTGGGCCTTTCCAGGCCATTAACAATTATTACAAAAGATCCAGATAATGTAACAGCAACGCAGACATTCTCAATTACTGTTCAAAATACAAACGATCAACCTGTTTTTGTTTCTCAGCCGATAACGACAGCAGTAGAAGACAGTCAGTACGATTATACAATTACTGTTCAGGATGTCGATATGGGTGCATCCATTACCATAAACCCGGCAATGATGCCGCATTGGCTCAGTTTTAATGACAATGGCAATGGTTCTGCAAAAATCAGCGGAATTCCTTTAAATGATGATGTCCACAAAGACAATATTGTTGTTATTACTGCAAATGATGGCATTGCAACAGCGATATCACAGGCTTTTTTGATAACAGTGATAAATACCAATGATGCCCCAATGATTATATCAGAACCTGTTTTAACTGCCACTGAAGATGCACCCTATGTTTACACAATTATTGCTGATGATATTGATGGCGATCTGCTGGCATTTTCATCAGAATTACCCTCATGGTTAACGCTGATCGACAAAAAGAACAATACAGCCATTCTTGAGGGCATTCCTAAAAATGAGGATGTGGGCTTATCAAAAACATTAACGATTACTGCAATGGATCCATCTTCAGCTACTGCAAATCAGCACTTTGAGATTCTTGTAATCAATACAAACGATCCGCCAGAATTCTCATCAATACCCAATGAAACTGCTATTGAAGACATGATTTACAGTTATACTGTTACTGTGAACGATGTTGACAAAACCGCATCAATTCAGATAAATGCTTTAAATGTTCCTGACTGGTTGATATTTGTTGATAATGGCAATGGCACTGCAACGATTACAGGCACACCATTGAACGATCATGTGGGGGTAAGCAATCCCATCGTGATTACTGCCACTGATGGCATTGCATCTGAAATCACGCAGTTTTTTTCAATTGAGGTTTTCAATACCAATGATATCCCTGAAATAACATCTTCTGCTGTGCTGACAGCCACTGAGGATGCTTTTTATTCGTACACTGTGATCGCCAAAGATGTTGATAAGGATATCTTGCAGTTTCAAGCCCAAATGCCATCATGGTTGGCCCTTGTCAGTCATGATAATAATACAGCTACCTTGAAAGGAATTCCCACTAACGATGATGTAGGATTATCATCCCCAATCATTCTCACTGCCTTTGACCCGGACAATACCACAGCCACGCAGACCTTTGTTATTTCTGTTCTCAATACCAATGATGCCCCAACTTTCGAAACAGAGCCAACGCTTTCAGCCATTGAGGACAGTGAATATTCTTACACCATTGAGGTACTGGATATAGACAAAAACGCAACAATTTCAATGAATGCGGCTTTGATGCCCAATTGGCTGACATTTAATGAAAATGGACAGGGCGTTGCAATCCTGACTGGCACCCCTAAAAATGAACATGTTGGACACCATCCCATTGCAATAATTGCCACAGATCATATTGCAAATGAGATAACGCAGGTATTTACCATCACAGTCACCAATACCAATGATCCACCAGAGATCACCACAATATCTCTGCCTTCTGTAAATGAAGACAGTTATTATAACGCTCTGTTGATCGGTGAAGACATGGATGGCGATCTCATAAAGTTTTCAGCATCAGGACTGCCCGATTGGTTGACCCTTATTAATGAAAACAATAATACTGGCCGCCTTCAAGGCACGCCCAAAAATGAGGATATTGGACAGACAGAGACTTTTATCATTACTGTAACTGATCCTGATGGCGCCACTGCCACGCGCTCTTTTTCCTTTATGGTAAATAATACCAATGATCCTCCAGAATTTATCTCAACGCCAGTAACACAAGCAACTGAGGATCTTGTGTATACGCATTTTATGCAAGTTGATGATATTGATCCAGATCCATCCATTCAATTTGCAGCATTGCAATTATCCAATTGGCTGAATTTTACTGACAATGGTGATGGCACTGCAATCATTACTGGAACCCCTCTAAATGAAGATGTAGGGGATCATTCTGTTGTTATTATTGCCACTGATGGGATCGCATTACCCATTACGCACACATTTACAATCCATGTGATAAACACCAATGATCCACCCGAAATAACATCTACTGCCATCCAAACTGTGGATGAAGATGCCTTATATCAGTACTTGATCACAGTTAAGGATGTGGATGGCGATTCCATCAGATTTGTCGAATCCGGCCTGCCAACATGGCTGAAACTATCAGATAATGGCGACAGAACAGCCATCCTTGAAGGTGTGCCCACAAATAACGATGTCGGCACGACAGAAATGATTACCATTTCTGCCATAGATCCAGATCATACCATTGCAACACAATCATTCCAAATAACAATAAACAATACCAACGATGCGCCCTGGTTTTTATCAGAACCCAATACCTTTGGCATTGAAGACATTCGATATTCCCATACCATTCGTGTAGAAGATATTGATATGAACGACACGTTGAAAATTTTTTCTACAACATTACCTTCATGGTTGACACTCACTGACAATGCCGATGGCACCGCAATTCTGACAGGAACGCCGCTGAATGCACATGTGGGTGGCAATGCAGTTGTGATTACTGCAATTGATGCGCTGGCCCTGTCTGTCAGCCAGGCTTTTACCATTTGGGTAACAAATACCAATGATGCCCCTGTGATAACATCAACGCCTAAACGATTCGTATATGAAGACGCTTTGTATACTTATGAATTGCGCGCAGAAGATGTGGATCAAAATGATCACCTTCACTTTGAAGCCACTGCATTGCCCCAATGGTTGGAATTAACAGATAACAACGATCATACAGCAATACTTCAAGGGAGGCCTGAAAATCATCATGTTGGAAAAACTGCCTTATTAACAGTCTCGGTCATTGATGAGACAGGTGAAACAGACAGCCAGTCTTTTACAATCCTGGTTATGAATACCAATGATTATCCAGAAATTTCAAAGATCAATTCGCAAACAAGCGTTGAATATGAAACAACATTGCCCATTCCATTCACAGTGCGCGATATTGATGGTGACCCTTTGTCCATACATGCATCATCTTCAGACACCGCAATTGTTGCCATAGATTCCAGCCATATTACGTTTTGTGCCCAAAACTGTAATGGTGAATGCATTCAACTGTCAGCGACTGATGCAACCCATCAAATTAATTTGACAATTCTCCCTGTCAGAGATGGCGTGGCAGATATTACAATTACTGTGGCAGATGCGGAATTATCAGCAAGTTCTTCCTTTACTTTATCTGTAACCAATGTGAATATTCCCCCAAACATCTTTCCTATAGCAGATACCATTATCAACGAAGATGCGGACATTTTTCCCATTGATGTCACTGTTGTGGATACAGATTGTGATGGTCGGAATTTGACGATTACTGTGTTTACTGATGCGCCCGCATTACTTCCAACAGATGCACAGCACATTTCCATTAACGATATGGGTCTGATCACGCATTTACAGGCACCGACACCTGTGGATTTCGATTTATATGTCAGCCCCTTGCAGAATCAGTCAGGATCGGTTGGAATTACAATAACTGTGACTGATGCCGATGGTGCTTCAGCCATCGGCCATTTCAAATTGACAGTGAACAAACTGAATGATGATCCACCCCAATTGAGTGCGATTGAAAATATCACTATTGTTGAAGACACAACAAAATATCAGACCTTTTTTCAAGTCATGGACCCGGATGGCGGCAATTTAAGATTTGACGTTCAATCTTCACATGATCAGATTGTGCCGCCTGATGACATCAATTGTTTTCCTTCCAATTTGTCAGCCAGTTCCCATATTCCTGAAGGTGTGACATTAACATTTTATCCAATTGCTGATGCCAATGGTTCAGAAAAGATTACAATTATTGTCAGAGATGACGAGAATCACATATCCGAACAATCCTTTTTACTGACTGTTACACCTGTCAACGATACCCCGGTTATGTCAGATATTACATCAATCACAATTAATGAAGATACTGTCGATTACCCAATATCTTTTACCATTGTCGATGCCGATGGAGATCCCTTAAGCCTGAATGCCCTGTCAGATAATACCCAACTCATTTCGCATTCAGATATTCATTTTCAAAATTCAATTGAGACAGATGCTGGGATTTATCAAATGATCCATGTCTCCATTTCGACGCAAGAAAATGCCTATGGCTTTGCGCAGCTAACGCTCGTTGTAAGGGACCCATCAGGCAGCACCGAGCACACAACCTTTGATATCACAGTCACTCCAATAAATGATCCCCCATATATTTCCAAAATTGCGCCGCAGTACATCAAAGAAGGTTATCTCTCAGATCCCATTGACATTAGTATTTCAGACATAGAATCTGGCCAACTCGAAATTGATGCACAAACAAGTAATATCATTGCCATGCCATTATCAAGCTTAACTTTTTCAGGACGTTCAAGTGGGAATTATGTGGTAGATGTAACATCAGAAGAACCTAAAAATTTGACATTGGTTATGTTTCCCCAAACAGATATCAATGGCACAGTGTATGTATCTCTGAGAGTAAAGGATCATTATGGCCTTTCGGCTTCAACACAATTTCCTGTGACCATTCTACCTGTAAACGATATGCCCAGTTTTAAGCTGCATGATTTTTCAATTGATGTCAATGAGGATGATGGCCCCCAATCAATCAATAACTGGATTACAGATATCTCAACAGGTGCCTATAATGAAAAGGATGTCTTGTCGTTCATTATCAAAACAAACCATGAGCAATTATTTGAAAGCGTACCAAAAATTTCTATTTCTGGAACAGGCGGAACCCTGACATTTCAACCTGCTTTAAATGCCTATGGTACTGCCCTTGTTGAAATTGCGCTTACAGATGGTTATTCAACAACAACCGAACAATCATTTCTAATTCATATTCATTCAATTAATGATGCCCCAAATCTTACAACCCATATCACAGCACGCAAAATTTATGAAAATCAGGTATTTGCGCCCATTCCTTTTTATCTATCTGATGTTGATGATGACACCATTTCAATTTCAATCATCACTGACCATCAGTTTTTTTCAGATATTTCAATTTGTACAGAAACTGACTGTTATCCTTGTTCAGAGACAAACTGTGAATTTCAATATGTTCAAACATCAAAACAAACATCTCTTAAAACAATGCTTGAAACTCTCAAACTCCTGACACACATTACTGATGAATGGAATACGCAACTACAGGATATTGATAACAATAATAAAATAAATCTTTCGGAAACCTTGTATTACTTAAATCAGGTTTCCACCAGTTTTTTCTTAAAGATACGCCCGCAAACATGGCAATCGGGATATCAATTATTAACCCTGATGGTTCATGATGCCGCAGGAAATGAACGTTCTCAGTCAATTTCTTTGTCAGTAACACCGGTTTCCAATCCCCCCATACTGACATTTGAGAATTGTGAAGGGTTTGAAGATGACCTGATTCCGATTCCTTTGAGCGTAGAACTGGCAGATAAAGATTCAGAAGAATTATTGGATATTTTCATTTCTGGTATACCAGAGGGTGCCAGTTTAAACAAAGGAAGAAAAGTTTCAAGCAGATGGGTGCTGACTTCACAGGATTTAAATTATCTTGTATTTGCGCCAGTTGCGCATTGTTCTGATGATTTAACCCTGACAGTGACAGCATCATCAAAAGAAAAAACCTTATCTCAAAGTGCATCGGTGATAAAAACCATGCGCGTTAATGTCATGCCAGTTGCCGATATTCCAATATTAGAATTAGAATCATCCGATATATCAGGACAGGTAGACCAGGACATTCCCATTGTGTTTAAACATTTGAAATTGACTGATACCGATGGCTCTGAACAATGGGATCGTATTGAAATTGTAAAATTTCCTTCAAATCTTCAATTTTCAATGGGAACGTTGATTAATGCCAAACAGGTTATAGATCTGTCTCAACAAACAGAAATGGATCTGTCCGATTTTAAAATCTTTGTGACATCATCGAATGAAGAAACATACGCGTTTGTCATTCGTGTTTTTTCAAAAGAAAAAGAAAATAATGATATGGCCATGCGTGAGGTACAGGTCAAGTTGTCTGTCAGTAAAGGTAAGGCAACTCCTTCTTCGGATGAAAGCGGCGGATGTTTTCTTTCAATTATAAACAAACACCTTCAATAGCATAAAAAATATGGTTTTTTGAAAAAATACTTGATATTATAGGCAATATGGAATATTGAAAAAATATGTTCCTCATTTAAAAATGCTTGACTGTTCAACAATTTATAATCAAGCATATGCGTACCAAACTATTCATTTTTGTTTTTGAACCAGGATTACACTGAATAAGATGAATAAGATGAAATAAAACACTTTTAATTCATCTTATTCATTTTCTTCAGCGTAATCCTGGTTCAAAAATGGGAATTCAATATATTAAATGCGGAACTTATTTGCCAAGAATTCCTAAGATAACGTCCGACGTGGAGTAAAAATGACCCTCAGAACGTGCATATCCCCCAAAGGTAAATTTATCTATGGGATCCATCAACCATCATATGACGTCAATAATTTAAGACCAGAGGATAGGATCCAGCCATTGGGACAATTTTCCGATGAGCGATGCCATCTCAATACCATTAATTTTCCAACAGAGGACCTTTGCATTCAACAGGCTGATGTTATTTATGAAATTCCCAATGCCTTTCCATTTAAAGGCACTACCTATATAAAGAAACGATGGGCTGATCAAAAAAAGGGGCAATTATCGAATTTTTTATTGCCGCCAAAACCTTCTTTTTCGTGGACGCAAACATGTTCTCATTGGATGGACAAAGCTGAAGATAAGGCCGCTCAATTTTTTTCACAATTACCTGAAGCGATCCAATTGACCATTGCATTGTTATCAAACGATCCAAACGATCTGACACAACTGGCAAAAAATGCCTGCGCATTTACATTTGACAATCAAAACGAGCCAACAGGATTACAATACAACGAATCAGATGGCCACCCCATCATTTATAAACCCATTATCTTTGAAACCCTTGCAAACAACCCCCATTTACCAGATAACTACAAAAAAGTCATGGTGCTTCGCCCTGGGGTTCAGGGTAATAGCCCGATTGTTGGTGAATACACCAGTAAACAAAGCCATGTGTATGAATATCTGCGAGCCAACAGTTACATTCCCTGGGGACATTATGCCGCCAATATGGCAGATAATACCATTCGATACGATTTAGATACCCTGACAATGGATGATATTTCTGGAATGCGCCATTTATACTATCAGCGAATTTTTGTTCATCTGGCCAAACAACTTCAAATTCCAATAAATGTGCATCGAAATATAATCCCGGCAGCGGAACTGGAACCACTTCGTAAAACCATTTTAGAACGTTTAAAACAATCCCCAAACAGCCTTGCTTTTGATGGTTATCTTTGGGGATGGAATTATGGTGCAGGCTATGCACCCAATCATTATCGACTGCATGCATCACATCAGCAAATTCATCAACAATATGCCATGATTCCCAACCAGATACCTACAAATGAATCGGACTTATTGATGCAAAGCTATGCATGCGGTGATCTGATTGCAGATTTTATCAAAGACTATCAACATACTTATGGATGTTCTTTTTTTGACACTTATGTTCAGGCAATCAAAAACAATCAACGAATGGATCAACCAAATAAAGGCCCACAAGAATTGATTGTTTACGCGGATACGCAAATTATCATTTATATTCCCAAAGCCCAGACATCCCAATGGGAAATTCAAATCATGCCAACATCTGCTGTAGGAAATATTCTCATGGCAGATCGTGCCATGCGGGATGCATTGGATCGCGGCATATTTATTACCGCTAAAATATTATCTGCACTCAATGCGCAGCTGGTTACTCATATCGAATATGCCAGTCGTTTTCGTGCAGAATCAACAGACCAGCGATTGATTATCGCATTTTTACCCAGGATGCCTGAATCCCCCGGTGCATTTAGCGAAGCACAATTACGATGGATCAATGGTCATTATCCTGAAGATTTTGCTGCAGCGTGTCGCTTGAAGCTGCCTGATATTCTTGAGAGGAGTATTTCGTGATGAAACTAAATCATTCAATCGTTCAGAGTATTTTTTGTTTTGTGTGCATTTTCTTTTTTGCGATAGCTATTGGTATTGCTCAGGATGAATCATCCATGCAAGTGCATATAAAATCTTTTGACATTCATGGAAATACAGTGATTCCAACCCATAGTCTTGTGAAAGTGCTTGAAAAATACATGGCAAGTCATTTTCCAAATGCAATGCTCACTTTTGCAGACATGCAATTTCTGACAGATCGCATTACGTTGACATACAAAGAGCAGGGTTATTTTTTAGCCAGATGCTACATCCCCAAACAAGATATCAAAGATGGGGTTTTAAAGCTAATGGTGGCAGAAGGCGTTCTCGATAGAATACAGGTAACAGGCAATACCTATTATTCGGATGCGTTGCTTAAAGTTTTTTTTGAAACAGACCAACCTGACTATGTGATTAATGAACGCCATCTTGAAAAAGGACTGCTTTTAATTAACGATCTCCCTGAAAATAAAACAGAATTGATGTTAACGAAGGGTGAAAAACAAGGTTCTGTGGATATTGTTTTAAAAAATAAAGACAAGACAGCCCGTCAGTTTCAGTGTTCTTACAACAATTATGGTGCCGAAATTCTTGGAAAAAATCGATACAGCCTTTCAGGACAAATCACTGATCCTTATTATGGCATGACATTGAGGCTTAAAGGAATTTCAGGAGATGAACCCTCTGAAATGTTTGTTGGACTTGCCGCTATAGACTTACCAATCAATTATTATGGCACCTATGCCAATTTTTCATTTATGAAAAGCAGTGCGCAAATGCTTCAAGAATTTGAACCCCTTGAAATTGAAGGTCAAACCAAAATGTATGGCGTCGATATCAGACATCCAGTTGTATTGAAACGTGATTTGAAAATCAATACTTATTTAGGAATCTACCATGCCTTCAGTGAAACAACGCTTTTGAGTTTTTCTTCAGATTCACAGATTGCTGGAACGTTTAAACTCAATGGTGTCAGAGCGGGCATCCATTTTGATATGATTGATCATTTTTTTGGTAAAACCCAAGGAGAATGTTTCTATCACGTCAGTTTTGTGGACAAAGGGCCCTATGTTGAAACAACGAATCAAGCCTTTCAAAAGATATCATTGTCTGGATCACGTATCCAACAAATTAAACAATACAGTCATCTTGCATTTCGGATCAATGGTCAGTGGTCATCAGATAAGCTGTTACCACTCGATCAGATGGCCATTGGCGGGTATGAAGCAGTACGCGGACATCAACCCTCCTCATATTTAGGAGATTTGGGATTCAATCTTTCTTTAGAATGGATGGTGTCACCCAATTCAGAAAATCGTTTTTTGGGAAAACCGATGTCTGAATTGATTCAAGGCGGCATATTTGTTGATCATGGTTGGATTCACTTAAACAAAGAGCCTGAAATCGGCCCAAAATCAAAAGCTTTGACAGGATATGGCCTGGGATTGCGCTTTTTTTATGACAATCACTTTTCATGTTTTACTGATCTTGCCTTTCCTGTCAGTCCTGAAGAAAATGAGGATAATGTTATTTTTTATTTTTCTGCTCAGGGGGCTTTTTAGAAAACCTATCGGTATTAAATGCATTTAGGAGTGCAAAAAAAATAAGTTCCTCATTTCAGAAAAAGTAAATTCTGTTCATTTTGAACCTGGATTACGCTGAAGAAGATGAATAAGATGAAATAAAAACACTTTAAATTCATCTTATTCATCTTCTTCAGTGTAATCCTGGTTCAATAAAAGGATGAATAATTATTCAATGATGATTTTTTTATTCGATATTTCATTAGTTATATCGTTATTCATACTTTGTTAATAATAATCCAATATATGGAAATCAAATTGTATCAAAGTTTACTTTGCAATCCACCTTAATAAATACAGAAGCTCACCATAATCAACCCGCTTATTATCATTCACATCAAAATACATCATATCATTTTCAATTTGAACATCAATATTTGCGAATATTTGCAATACAACAATGAGATCTTTCACATCCAATCGCCCATCACCATCAATATCCCCTTTTGGTTTCATAAAAAACTGATCGCAGACATCCTGACCAATGCTTTCATCCGGACGAATGGTATCTCCAAAATCACTGTCGCCATAAGCGATGGCCGGGGCGTTGATATCTCCATCGATAAACAATTGCAAGGTCGTATAGGTACTTCCTTCGAAAATAATTGGGGTCAGAGTAAAATTAAACTTAAACTAATAGCTTAATTTTACTCTGACCCCAATTATTCATAGTTAAATTTTTTCCATTTCATTTGCTTGTTTTTCACTCCAGAGGCTGAAATGATATTTATCCGCCAGGGAATTGCCGGCAAAGATCGTCAAACCAGTTGGTTTCCAATATGACCTTTATCATTTTTTCCCAGGAAATCATTTTTTCATCATGAAATGATGCGGTGACAGGTTCTGAGGGTTTTTGAATCATGCGTT
>Ga0272440_1000501_pt1 | contig 33071 bp, 24 predicted proteins | sample SSMMMBAug17_FD_192440 | JGI IMG/M metagenome (GOLD analysis project Ga0272440, IMG submission 192440) | Marine sediment archaeal communities from Little Sippewissett salt marsh, Falmouth, MA, United States - SSM-MMB-Aug17 | ecosystem: Environmental > Aquatic > Marine > Wetlands > Sediment ... | reverse complement strand
TTTTTTTTATGCACAAACTGGATAATCATAACCTCTTGTTTTTGCTATCAATAATTACAAATCAACTTTTCTGGTAAATCATCAAATTTTTCAGCATCTTAACCCAACTCGCAACATAACGCTGAATAAGATGAATAAGATGAATTAAGACACTTTTAATTCATCTTATTCATCTTATTCAGCGTAATCCTGGTTCAGAAACAATAGCATTAACTTTTTAGAAATGGGGAACTTATTTTCAGACGATTCCTTAGTTAGTTAAACAAAGAGAGTGTTCGTTTAAGTTTTTCATTGATTGTCCCGCTCATTTCTGCAACTTCATTCAGCAGGGCTGAAACTTCTGAAAGGTTTTCTTGTTTTGCTTTCTCAGACCATTCTTTATAGTTTTGAATATGGTCATCATTATGTTTAATCCAATGGCTGATAATTTTTTCAATTCGTTCACTCATTGAATGCTCATGATTATGTTCGTGGTGATGCATGTTCTTCTCCTTTTTTTTGTTATTATGGATATCACGAATAATCAGACAGATAGAATCAGAAGTGCGGATCTATCTAGTTTTCCTCATAAATGAAGGATGTCGGGTAAATAAGCGGCTTTCAGTCCGCTTGATTGTTTAGTTAATTAAGGAAATCTCTGATAATAAGTTCATGTAATGTATCGGAAAAATAAAATCCTGCTTTATATTGGTTCAAGTGCAATTCCGCTTACTAACGCGCGCGGCTCAGAAAATTTCGGCAGTTTTTAATCTGAGCCGCGCGCGTTAGCAAGCGGGAATGTACTTGAAGCAAATATCAAACAGGCTTTACGAAGACGCACAAAAGTTAGGCTAATCTAAAATTTGCCCGAAGGCACTATGTTCCTCATTTAATAAATTGCATTCCTTTTTTTTTTTGAACTAGGATTACGCTGAAGAAGATGAATAAAAAGTGTCTCATTTCATCTTCTTCAGTGTAATCCTGGTTCAAAAAAGAATCGCATTTACTCTTTCTGAAATGAGGAACTTATTATCCGAGATTTCCTAAGTAGATAGATAATAATAAAGAATAAATTATTTTGCAAGGGTTTTATTTTTGAGAATAATTTAGTTAATAAATTCAGTATTTTTGCCCGAAGGGCATTATATTCTATTGGTCTTTTTTCATCGGGCGAAATAGTATATATAGTTTTGCAGACCAGTTTCAAAATACTGAAAATGAACTAAAAGATTTAATTTCTTAAAAAATTATTCAGATGCAAGTCGATTAGTACATACAATTCAAGGTTCGTCTGAAATACAGTCATGAACATTGAAGTGGCATAAATACTGCATTAACCCAGATTATTTTAATAATATGATAAGAAACAGATAAGTAAAGGTTTTATGCAGTGAAAAATAAATCAACACCCATTTTAATATACCTTACAGGCATATTGACAGTAATTGTATTATTTTCAACCAATACAATGGTGTTCGCATCACCAAAAGTAAAATTGTTTGGAATTGGGCCGGAACTCTTAATTGATGAAAACTCGGACACTAAACTTTTGCCAGTCATTATTTCGCATAGTGAGGGCGGACAAATAACACTCACATGTGAATCATCAAATATCAATCTGGTTTCCCAATCCAATTTCTGGCTGAATTATACAAATACCCATATTTATAAAGCAACTTTAGCCCCTCCGCCCAGCCCCGAATCCTTTATTCCATTTCAAATCATTCCCATTCAGCATCAATATGGCAAAACGACCATCACAATACGTATTGAAGACACAAATAACATGTTTGATACGGTATCTTTTGATTTGCATGTTAATGGAAAACCCCGAATATTTCCCATTAGCGATTATACGATTAGCAATATGAATCGTTTGTTTGATATTAATTTTACAATTTATGATCCAGAAACAGCCGGTGATGATCTTGATATTACGACTATCTCATCGCAACCAGATATCCTGCCAGCCGATAATATTGTCGTATCATTTCCCAACCAGAATTCAGATGCCAAAATGACGCTTCAACTGATCCAGGATCTAAATGGAATTGTTGAGATAACCATTCAAGTATCAGACAAACGCTTAATGACACAACAATCTTTTATTGTTGAAATTCAAAGTCTGCCGGTTCTTAATATACCATCACAATGGACAATCCCCATGAATTCAAAGACTGTGCCCATCCCTTTCAGTATTTGCGATTCTGATGGCGGCAGTTTAACACTGAGCATTCAATCTACTGATTTCAATATAGTTAGCAATGAATACATTTCAATTGATTCATCAATGTCAAACACAGTCAATGTGACACTTGATCAAACCATTTGCAAATCGTTAATGATTTACGTTCAACCTGAAGAAAATATCTTCGGAAAACTTGATTTAAATATATTTATGGATAATGGATTATTTATTGAAACAAAAGAATTGACCTTGACAGTCAGCTATCCGCCAATCATTATGCCGCTGGAAACACAAATTATTAACAAAAATTCAACGTCCTCCCCTGTCAAACTGACAATAGTCGATTACGATACGCCAAAAACAAATCTGCAATTTTTATTTGATATCCCATGTGCTACGCTATTTACCGCTGATGATATTGATTATATCTGTACATCCAATGCCTGTAAATTGCTATTGACACCAATTACCAATCAGGCAGGAATCTGTCAGATTTCTGTAAATGTCAGTGATGGGTTTGGTGGCAATATTACGCCAATAGATATCCGCGTAAACGAGCAACCTTTTATTGAAAACATTGCGCTACAAAAAACTGATGAAGATATTCCTTTGCAAATATCAACACATGCTTACGATGATGATGCACTGAATACACATCAATGGGTTTTGATGTTTTCCAATCCAGAACTGGTTGACAGTTATCATGTTCAGACAAAGCAAGAAGATCAATCTGTAATAGTCACATTAAACCCATCAGCCGATATGCCCGGTCAAACAACAGTGACGGTGAAAATGACTGATTCGAATTCTCTTTCCTGTTCCCGATCATTCCTGTGGCAGGTGGATGCTGTTGAAGATTATCCAGAAATATCCGGATTGTTGTCAAGTTATCGCATGGAGGAAAATACATCCTTGACAATGACAATTCAACTATATGATGTTGATACCCCGGTCAATGACCTTGAAATCATGCTGAATTCAAGCAATACCGAGTTACTCCCCATTGATAATATTGATATTCAATCAATAGGTAATAATCGTATTATACGTATGATGCCAGTAGCTGATCAAACAGGTGATGCCACAATCTTGATAAAAGTGTATAATGTAAATATCCCGGAATCTTATCGTCAGTATCCTGTGAATTTGACTGTTTTTCCAGAAAATAATCAACCGGTGGTTTCATCATGGGACCTGGTAGTGAATGAAGATAGTATTTTACAATACAGAATAAGAGGCAGTGATATCGACCCGCAACCGTTGACATATCACATAGAAACAGAACCAGCAATGGGAAGACTCTTACATTTTGATTCGAATTCAGGCTTATTCACTTATGTTCCTTTTGAAAACACTTATGGTGTGGATACGATGCGTGTGATGGCCAATGATGGTATTGTGAATTCGGAACCGGCAATGTTAACGATTACAATATTGCCAATAAATGACGCACCTGTTGCATCTGATGATTTTTACATCATATTAACAAACCAGGAACTGGAAATCGATTTACAGGCATTTGATATCGATTCTGATCATATCCAATATCGCTTGATTGATGAAGATGTCACTTTTGGTGAACTTGATCTGACAGATGCATCAACAGGAATTTTGACATATACACCGCCTGTGGATAAAATTGGGCAGGATCATGTATGGTTTTATGCAAAAGATGATGACGGCTTACAATCCAATATTGGAACCATTACGATTAGAATAGAAAAGGAACTGCTGACAGAATATACACTTACAGTCAATATGGCAGGCGATTACGACAAAGCGGATTTTTACGAATATGCAATTCTTGATGCCACAGATGGCGAGGAAATTGTTTCTGGCAGTTCCATTGATGATCTTTTTGTTGAATCTCTCCATGAAGGTTCATATCAATTAATTATTATTGCAACCGGGTATGAGCCTTATGAATATTCTATCAATACCAACAGAATCATCACCATTGACGATGATAAAGAAATTACCTGTCAACTGAAAAAGAATGAAAACTTTAAACCATATGTCCCATCAGTTCAGGTAAGTAAAACAAGTATTTCCAATGGATTTATTCTTCGTGTTGATAAAAAGAACTTTGATGATCAATTTGTGATGCAAATTAATGGTCAGACAGTTAATACAGGAGAAGAATCATTTCCTTACACATATAGATGGACAGTGGGATCCTCACCATTTACTGTATCTTCTACTGTACAACCCTATACTGTGGATAAATATACAATAAATTTTGAGTTTTATAACTGGAAAACGTATGTGGATACATATTCTGTAACATATTATGATCTGCAAACTGATAAAAGTAAGAATTTTTATCGGTCGATAGATCGTGTTGCCTTTGAAACAGATTTCGGGTCTGGCGGTGCTTATGGTCAAAAAGCATTGTATGAAACTCAAGGATACAGTTATTTCTATCCACTTATGGGAAACACAATTAACTTGCGCGTACAGTCGGGCACAGGTGGGTATTCTGATACGCAGATTTCTATTCCAAAAATTCCATTAAATTATCTGATTATAGATGATCCAAAGAATTGGGAATATAACATCAATTCGGACTATTATGATGTATATCCTGAAAAATTCATATGCATTAAACCATCAGACCGGCTTAAAGTGACTTTTAGCCATTATGCATTTTTCATTACCATTGCCAGTGGTATAGCACTCGAATTTGAAATGGCTGATGGCCCAAATGCGGGAAAAAAAGTGCGTTACAATCCATTTCATTATAATAAGGAAACAATGAAATATGAACGTTATTCTCAGGCACCGGCAATTTCAGTTCCAATTTTCCTGAACAGTAACTACAACAAATTTAATGAGTTCAGCGAAGCCCTGTTGGGCCTGATGGATACATTTCCTGCACTTGTCAATGAAATTGGTGATGGAGAACTTCTTGAGACTGAGGAAGGTGATTTTATCGAACACTTTCATAGAGAATATTTGCCATTTGTTTTGGAAGAAGAGATCATTGTATATTTAAAACCCAATCATTTAACCCGATTTGCAGCCTTATGGTCTGTTCCTGTTGTCAATGAAGATGTTGAACATCAATATTTTCATGCAGAATCCATAGATGATGGCGGATGTTTTATTCAAACGCTCAAAATTTTCATGACGACCGACAAATAAATCTGGGTTGCCGATGGTTTCGGTACGATGGGCGAACTTAAGGTTCGCACCGACATTGGACTTGTAAATAAGAAAATGGGTCATTGTCTGGTGCAAAACATCTGTTAATCACTCCATACCTCAAACCCCGATCACAAACAAGTATTTGATCACACTGTAATTTTTCCATGACACATTCAACAATACATGCCCCTGCCAAAACAATATCGGCACGCCCTTTTTGAATGCCTGAAATTTGCTCTCTTTGATGAATTGTTTTACTGGCAAACAATTGTATTTGTTTTTGAACATCCCTTCGCGTTAACCTTGTGCCATGAATTAAATTCGAATGATATTGTTTGATCTGATGTTTTACTGCGGCCATTGTTGTGATGGCACCGCAAGATCCGATGAGATAATTAACAGCTCTGTTTATTGGTTGAATTTTTATCGTTTTGTTGATTTCATTCACCATGCATTCAATATCATGATGGGTCACAGGATCGTGTACACAACAGTTATCAGTTAAAAACACCGCACCGATATCAAAGCTCATACTCCTATATATATCCTGATCTTTTCCAAATGTTAGTTCTGTGCTGCCACCGCCGGTATCCAATACGACAGTATATCCTGATATACCATTCATGCTTGAAATGGCTGCCAGATATGACAATCGGGCTTCATCATTGCCTGATAGTACATGGATTGTGACACCACACTGAGATTTTATCTTTTGAATAAAGATATCTGCATTGGCGGCATGTCTAAAAATCATCGTACCAATAGCAACAATTTCGAAAACACCTGCTTTTCGCGCTTGATGATACAATTCCTCAATTTTTTTGAGACTTCTTTCCATTGCTGATGACGATATCTGTCCGGTCTGATGAACGTTTTCACCCATTCGGGTAACGTGAACCGAATCTTTCGTCGTGATAATTCCATTTGTTTTGCTTGCAATACAAAATTTGATAGAATTTGTACCAATTTCAATGATTGCTATAGATTTTTTCATTTTTGATTATGTATGATAATAATGCGCTATCTTTTATGAATGCACCTTTCATAACTGAAAGGTTGACATCATTATCAAAACTATACTATAGATTAAATTATTCGATAACATACCAACAAAATCTCGATATATCCTGGTTGGTTTAGTAAATCAAACAATATGAGGAAATAAACAAATGAACAAAACAGAAACATTGCGGATGCAATCCAAAAATGTTCAGAAGTTATATGTACCAATGGGAGTTATTGCCTTTTTTTGTGCATTCACTTTTTTTTGGTATTTTGTTCAACAGTGGCGTTTTACTAATTTTTGGAGTTTTCATTGGAATCTTTCAGTAATCTGTATTTTAGCATCAATCAGTTTTAGTCATGGTCTTGTCAGACTTGGGCAACATGAACGTCTGCAACAATTTTTTGCATTTGGATTTGGTGTCGCATGTTTTTTGTTCAGTCTGTTTTTATTTATATCATGGGGGGTCAATCAAATTCTGGGTATTATAGCAACCCCTCATTACCTGGGATATATGGCTTTGTTTGTCATGTTTACAGTTGCCGGAATTTTTTCTTTTATTTATATATCATCCCTTTATTTACGCTATCCCGCCTATCTGTTTGGCGTTGCCAATGTTTTATATATTTCCCTGCTGATATCTAAATATATCTTTAAAATAATCCCTTACAACTGGATTTTCTTTATCAGTGAACATGTCAGATCTCAAATGCCTGCAGATGGTACTGATCCACATACATGGAACATATTTATCGGGGAAGTTATCATTTTATTATTGGGAGAGGTTGCCTTTTGGGTATTATTGTTTAATGGCATAGATGACCCTTTTGAAGACAATCTTTAAGATCTTAGAATTAATTGTTTATTTACTTGATAAAATTTGATATCAAGATACATTCCAAAATAAACAAACTATCTGAATTTCAAAAAAATGAATTTCAAGATTACCAAAATCCCCAAAGGAAAATATATATGGAATGGGAAGACGAGTCAAATGTAATCGAACAAACTGATACAAAAAACCTTGAAGACATTGTCGAACCCCCTATGTATAAAGTGGTCATGCTCAATGATCATTACACAACAATGGAATTTGTTGTGTATGTGCTTGAAACAGTTTTTCATAAAAATTTAATGGAAGCGATCGCGATAATGCTGAGCATACACAATGAAGGAGCAGGTATTTGCGGTGTTTACACCGCTGAAGTGGCTGAAACAAAAATCCAACAAGTACATCAATTGGCTCGAGACAAAGAGTTCCCATTGAAATGTACGATGGAGGAAGAATGAGCATTATCAATAAAGAATTAGAATTGACAATCGCAAAATCTGTCAAGGTCGCTCGGGAACTGAATCATGAGTTTGTATGTGTTGAACACTTACTATTTGCTATTTTACATGAATTTAAAGGGATTCATATTATCAGTAGTTGCGGTGGTAACGTTGAAAATATTATCAAGAATTTACATCATTTTTTTCTAAAGAAAGTCGAACGTTTACCAAAAGACAGCCGTGCAACGATCCAACACAGTATAGGTTTCCATAGAGTTTTAAAACGTGCGGCCAGTCATGCGGATTCATCTGAAAAAATGGAAATAGGCATTGAGGACGTTTTGGTTTCCGTGTTTGATGAAAAAAATTCTTATGCTGCCTATTTCTTACGTAAAGAAAATATATCCCGCCTGGATATTCTTGAAGTCATTTCGCATGGAGATGCCCAAGAAGAAGCACAGCAACAAACCTCAGGACAGACCAAAGAAGCTGCGACGCAGGAAAAGAAATCAGCGAAAAAGCAGGTCAATTACTTGCAAGACTACACAACTGATCTGATTAAACGTGCCCAGGAAAATAAAATTGATCCATTAATTGGCCGAAAGATCGAAATGCAGCGAACGCTTCAGGTGCTGTGCCGGCGACGAAAAAACAACCCCATTTATGTCGGTGATCCAGGGGTTGGAAAAACAGCTATGGCAGAAGGCCTTGCCAAACAAATATTCGAAAAAAATGTGCCTGAACATTTGCAGGATACAACGATATTTGCACTGGATATGGGTGCTTTAATGGCCGGAACCAAATATCGGGGTGAATTTGAAAAACGACTTAAAGGCGTAGTTGATGCCATCAAGGAGAAAGAAAATTCCATTTTGTTTATTGATGAAATTCATACAATTGTGGGTGCAGGTGCCACAAGTGGCGGATCACTGGATGCCTCAAATATATTAAAACCTGTCCTGGCCAATGGTGACATGCGATGCATTGGATCATCCACCTATGAAGAATACAAAAATCATTTTTCCAAAGACCGGGCCTTATCCCGAAGATTTGAAAAAATTGAAATTTCTGAACCATCAATTCCAGAGTCTATTAAAATTTTAAAAGGTCTCAAATCTCGCTATGAAGAACATCATCAGATTTTATATACAGAAAAAGCACTTCGTACCGCAGTTGAACTATCTGCAAAACATATTAACGATCGATTTTTACCAGACAAAGCCATTGATGTTATTGATGAAGCTGGCGCACATATTCGATTGTCAAGCAAAGGCAATCGAAAAAAAATACAACCCAATGATATTGAAAAAGTGGTCTCAAAGATGGCAAAAATTCCATCGCATAATGTGACAACTTCAGATAAATCCATGCTTGAAACCCTTGAATCCCGCCTGAAAAAACTGGTGTTTGGTCAGGATGATGCCATATCTTCACTCACAAACAGTATTAAACGATCCAGGGCTGGGCTTAAAGCCCCAAATAAACCCATTGGATCTTTTTTGTTTACTGGTCCAACAGGTGTAGGGAAAACCGAAATGGCACGCTGTCTGGCTGAAATAATGGGGGTTCAATTTATGCGTTTCGATATGAGTGAATATATGGAAAAGCATGCTGTTGCCAGATTAATTGGCGCGCCGCCTGGTTATGTCGGTTTTGAACAGGGTGGATTACTATCTGAAGGTATCCGCAAGACCCCCTATTGTGTACTGTTGTTAGATGAAATTGAAAAAGCGCATGAAGATATTTTCAATATTTTACTTCAAATTATGGATTATGCCACTCTCACTGACAACAATGGCAAAAAAGCCGATTTTCGGAATGTGGTTATTATCATGACATCCAATGCAGGTGCTCAGGAGATGAGTACCCGAACCATCGGTTTTGGAGATAGTTCCAAAGATATTTCCCACAAAAGCAAACGTGCCATTGAAAAAATGTTTCGCCCGGAGTTTCGAAATCGATTGGATGAAATCATTGGATTTCAGGCTTTATCTGTGGAAATAATGGAATTAATTGTGGATAAAGCAATTAATTCTCTAAATGCACAACTTTTGGAAAAAAGAGTGCTGATTCAATTAACTGATGAGGCCCGAACATTCCTTGCAAAAAAGGGATATGATCCCGCCTATGGGGCAAGACCATTGGATCGTGTGATTCAAACAGAAATTAAGGACAAGCTTACTGATGAAATTCTATTTGGTGAACTGGTCAAGGGGGGACAGGTGACAGTTTCAGTTGAAGAAAATGAGACCGACGAAAATAAATCTCGGTGTGTATTAAATGTTAATGCATGTTAACTATCATAGAATAGGTTTCATTATGCAGCTTATTTAAGACTTCCTCAAACACTTAATCAAGGAGTACTTATGAAAAATTTTCTAAAATTTCAAATTATTGTAGTTGTATGGTTGCTTGTATCCAATCACGTTCACGCATTGGAAACAGTCACCATTGCAACAGGTGAGTATCCACCTTTTGCTTCCAAAAACCTGAAACATTTTGGTTTTACCTCACAGGTCGTTAAAGAAGCATTTGCCAAATCAGGGTATGATGTTAATTTTAAATTTGTTCCCTGGAAACGTGCATTGGAAAGTACAAAAATATTAAAATATGATGCCACATCTTTTTGGTTTGTCACTGAAGACAAGCAAAAAATATTTCATTATTCTGATCCCATTTTTGAAGAAAAAACAGCTTTTTTTCATTTAAAAACAACAAAACTACCCGAATGGAAAACCCTTGCCGATTTTTCCAAATTTCGATTTGGTGCGACCAGAGGGTATAGCTACACCAAAGAGTTTTGGGATGCTGGAAAAAATGGTATTCTCAATATTGAGGAGGCTAGCAGTGATAAAACCAATTTTAAAAAGCTTCTTAAAGAAAGAATTGATATTTTTCCCAGTGGTATTGTTGTTGGATATGGCATCTTGAACCAGTCTTTCGATAATGCGATGGTGAGCAAAGTGACCCATCATCATAAAATCCTTCGTTCTTCAACAACACATGTGCTGTTTCCAAAAAATGGCCCCAAATCAGAAAAATTAGTTAAAGCATTCAATGAAGGTCTGCTTAAATTGAGATCTGAAGGGCTGTATGAAAAATATGAGGATGCTTTAATGGAAGGCCGATACAAAAAATGACCACTGCCAGGCTATGTCCAAATTGTCGAAAACTGATCAGCAATGATGAGTCTAAATGCCCTTTTTGCGGGACACGTTACCCGCATTTCTTTTTAAAAGGGTTTTTATTGAAACTGTTCAACATTGATGATGTGATCACCTCGCTGATTATGATCAATGTACTGATGTTTGGCATTTCAATATTCATTAATTATTCTGAAATCAGGCTGGATATCAATCCACTCAGTTTTTTATCCCCTGGAAGTCAATCACTTTTTTTTCTTGGGGCGACTGGCACGATACCTTTTTATAATTATGGCCATTGGTGGTCATTGCTGACTGCTAATTATCTGCATGGGGGATTACTTCATATTATCTTCAACATGATTGCCCTCAATCAAGTTGGAACGTTAATCACAAAAGTCTTTGGTGCGCATCGGTTTTGGATAATTTATACAGGAAGCGGCGTTCTTGGTTTTTTATTATCTGTTATGATGAATATCCAATTCACCATTGGGGCATCAGCAGCAGTTTGTGGATTGATTGGCGCAGGGTGCTATTTTGGAAAAAGTCAGGGCGGAGAATATGGACATTTTATATATCAGCGGCTTTCGGGTTGGATTATCAGTTTATTTCTATTTGGATTCTTAGTCAATGGCATCAATAATTGGGGCCATGCTGGTGGATTGTTTGGTGGCATTCTGATTGCCTGGTTGGTGGGGTATGATGTTCAGTCCAAATATCAAAAAATACACCGGGTTTTCGCCATTGCCTGCATCGCTGCCACTTCGATGGCATTGCTTTGGGGAATCGGTTTTGCTTTGTATCTTAAAATGACTTTTAGTTAATTTCAGCCATAGGTAAAGTATGACAAAAAAGACAATTATCGCAGGAACACTCTTTATATTGCATGTTTTTACATTTTACAGTGACGCTTCTGCTGTATTGGAACCATCCAATTTTCCATCACTGGATTCATGCCTTGATATCCGAATGCCACTGGAATTTTGTGGTGAACCCGTGCCCATGAAAATTCCTGAAATTAGAGAACGAATGGAAAAAGAGGTAATTCTGGCCGTATGGAATCGCCCACAAGTCATCTTGTGGTTGAAACGTGCCCATCGTTACTTTCCATATATCGAGCGAATGTTAAACATTGCAGGTGTGCCGGAAGATATCAAGTATTTGTGCGTCATTGAAAGTGCGCTGCGTGCGCATGCCGGATCATCAAAAGGTGCTGTTGGTTTCTGGCAATTCATGCAATCCACTGCCAGAAGATATGATTTAGTTGTAAACAGCCGTATTGATGAACGACGTAATTTATTTAAATCAACTGATGCTGCCATTCGATACTTGAAAGACCTGTATCAAATTTTTGGGTCATGGATGCTTTCTGCAGCGGCCTACAATATGGGTGAAGATGGCCTTGAGGCAGAAATAACTGTTCAAAAAGTAAAAAATTACTTTCAATTATATTTGCCATTGGAAACACAACGATATATTTTTAAAGCGATTGCAGCAAAATTGATTATGACATCACCCAAAAAATATGGCTTTCGGTTATCCAAAAAAGATTTGTACCCGCCTGTTGAATTTGATCGCGTACAAGTCAGTTGTACACAGGATGTCCCAATTCAAATTCTTGCCCAAAGTGCCAATACCTTTTTTAAAAAGCTGAAAGACCTGAATCCTGAACTACGGGGGCATTATCTGCCAAAAGGGGTGCATACCCTCATGATTCCAAAAGGAACGTCAACAGGTTTTCACAATCGCTACAAAACCAATCTGAATATATGGGCAGAGCAGGAAAATGCACACATTTATATTGTTCAAAAAGGAGATAACTTATCCAACATTGCAGAACGTTTCAATGTGCCGCTTCCAGCCTTATTAATATGGAATCGTATCAGTTTGAGAAAGCATATTCATCCAGGAGATCGAATTCTTGTTTATCCACAAAAAGAGGATTAATCTTTGTTCATTCCAATAAATCGTCAGGCATGGTATTCATGCGTAAGGGCAATAAATATAAAATTAACAACGTCAAAATCCATGCAACAATCAATCCGGCACAAAATACAAAAATGTGGTTTTGAAAAGAAATTGGCAATAAATCCGGTGCTTTTAGCGGCATAACATCAGAGAAACTGCGTGATGATTCTACAAAATGTGCATTAATTAAATATCGCACACTTTGAAATGACATGGCAGCCGCAATCAATCCAAGCACTAATGTCATTCCTGTTTGAAAAAAAAGCATGCCATAAATATGAAGTCGTTTCATTCCTTTGGCAAGGTAAATTCCATAATAATGTTTCCGATGTCCAATTGAAGTTGCAATCATTACGCCGAACAAAGCCACCAAAAACAGAATGAACAATACAAGGTACGGGGAACTGAGAATATCGATAATTTGAATTAAAGCACCAAAACGTTTCAACGCATCTGCATAGATCCAGGGAATTAACAAAGGCTTTTGATCCATGTCCTTTAGATTTGCAATGGCAGTGTTGAGTAATCCTCTGTCTGGAACATAAACAAATGCCCGTGGTGAACCAGGTAATGACTGGGTAAACTGATATTCCGGATTTTTTTCGCATTTTTCCTGAGCTTCAAAAGGTAAAAGATCTTTGGGAAGTTTACGACATGGCAACGCAATTTGATCAAATGATTTCAAGGTAATGGTGTCGCCTTCAACCGGATGCGCAATTCGTATTTGTGATGCGTCTATTTCAAAATTTTCTACACAGGCATTTACCCAAAAGTCTGGCATAGGCCGTTGAAATTCCATGTAATATTGGCCTCTCTTATTGATAATTGTCCCCCCAAGACATTGGGCAAGTCTTTTGCGATTGTATGATGAAACATCCCTTTTCAGATACAGGGTTTTCGCACGTTGCTGGGGATGATTGGGTTCAATTTCAGGGTAATAGCGAATGTTGCTGTATTGATATGCTTTTTCCAGGGCCTGATACTGATCCCAGGGAAATAAATAGGCAAATTTACCTGGAATAGGAAAACGATCCACCCATATGACATCCATACACAATAGATCTTTTACTGATCCCACAAGGAGCCACAACCGGGTTTTCTCAGACATCAAAAAATGATTCATGGATGGCACCCTTTGAAAAAGTGGCGATGGTAACACTTTTTTGAGTGTGTCGCGATATGCATCATATTTAAAATAAGATTTGAAGATGGAACGATTCAGAACAATTGTTAAAGGATTTTTTTGATTATTTTTTGTTGCAAACAGCCATAGTGGGTCATTGGCAGTGACAGCAATGCCTTCAAAAGCAGGGCTTTCAGGATCATTTGGATGCCTGTGCCACAGGCCATCACCTGGTAAAGAAAGGCTGATTTGATCGATTTCCTGATAGGGATATATTTTTAATCCAGGTACATTTGTCCTTGAAGAACTGTTACGAAAATCCCCCATTGCATTAACCTGTTTGACAATAGATGAATCAATGAGGTTTTTGCCGCCTGATGTGTATGGATTGGCGCGAACCCATACAGGAATGCCATGTCCGGGAACACGCCCCAAAAGTAAATCGACCATACGTTCGGATAAGCCCTCACGTGTGGCAGACATTAAAAGCGCGAACAATAGTACTAACATAGATAAAAGGGTCAGCCATAAAAAATCTCGATTTGTGGGTTGACGTTTTAAGGAAAATTGCATGAAGAGTTCTTTCGCTGCGACAGGTAACCAGGATAACGCTTTCATAGGTAAACCTCTTTCCATTGACATGTTTGTTTCGTAACGCATAAGTGTTGTTCAACACCTGCATTTTTGGGATCATTTTCATGATGCGTCACCCATACAAGCAAACGATCTGCCTGTTCATCGACCCATTCAAAAATTGAATCCATCACAATTTTTCGGGTATAAATATCAAGATTGCCGGTGGGTTCATCTGCAAAAAGGACTTTCGGATCGTTAATCATGGCCTGTGCCAGGGACACTCGTTGACGCTCGCCACCTGACAGGTGTTGATATGGATATTTGGCAAGCATATTTTCAATATTTTCATTATCACGCAGGACTTTTTTTAAGACATGAAAGGCTTTTTTTTCAGCATCGTAACGCGATACTCCATTGATACGCTGGGGATATAAGAGATTTTCGGAAACAGTCATATGCGGGGTTAATGTACTATCCTGGAAAGCAAAACCAAATAACGCTTTTCGACAATAGACAGCCTGGGATTCTTTCCATTTTTTTTGAGAAAAGAGATAGTCTTTACCATTGACATGCCAGGTGATTTCACCTGCAGCGGGTTTCATCATCACTGCCAGACCATTTAGCAGGGTACTTTTTCCAGATCCGCTTTCACCAACAATGGGAATTTTTTGTTGCGATGATTCACTCCTATCCGGAATGTGTAAATCTGGTATTTGAATAAAAAAAGATTTATGATGCGCCTTCCGAACAAATGTCACGTTTTTGAGATGGCAATGGGTTTCCACTTGTAATTAAATACCTTTGTAAATCGGTTTGCGTTTTTCTCGAAAAGCGTTTAAACCTTCCAGACGATCTTTTGTGGGAATCGTCATCCAATAGGCATTGGATTCAATGGCCAGGCCGGTGTTCAGGTCTGTTTCTAAACCATGATTAATGGCATACTTGGCCTGTTGAATTGCAATGGGACCGGTTTCACAAATCATTTTGGCCATTTTTATGGATTCATCCATTAAATTTTTGGATGGATACGCAGCATTCAGCAAGCCAATAGACAGGGCTTCATTCGCATGAATACGTTTCCCTGTGAAAATCAATTCTTTCGCTTTGCCTTTTCCCACCAGTCGCGGCAATCGTTGCGTACCGCCAGCACCAGGAATAATAGCCAGCCTTGTTTCAGTAAGGCCCATCATTGCAGTTTCGGCACCAATTCGAATATCACAGGCAAGTGCCAGTTCGGTGCCTCCCCCAAGCGCAATGCCATTGATTGCAGCAATCACTGGTTTATTCAGATTTTCAATAAACGTAAATAGATTGCGAATTGTGAAAATAAATTCTTTGACTTGAATGTCAGATAATGTGGCGCGCTCTTTTAGATCAGCACCCGCGCAAAAAGCGCGGTCGCCGGCACCTGTAATGATAACCACACGAATAGTTGGATCAAATTGGATACTTTCAAATAATTTTTTCATCGCCTTCAGCAAATCAAAATTGAATGAATTCATGACTGATGGCCGATTTAAGGTAACAGTCAGGATTTGATCTGTATGATCTGTAAGTAAAACATCATTGTTCATAATAATCTCCTGGCAGATATGCAGCATACATTTATACCGCATTTAGAATAGGACGCATTTCTGGATTTTGATTGATATAATTAAAAACATCACGTAATTTTGACTGCATCATTACGGGTATTTTAAAGTTTTCATTTATCTGTTGATTGACAGTTTCGGTTTTTCGCACATTAGCCACATCTGAGGTCACCGCTTCGTGAATTACTTCATGTTCTGGTTTAAGGCATTTTTGTATATTCAATTGAATTAATTGTTCCATTTTGTCAAATACAGTTTTTCTATCCCATAATATATAACCAATCAGTGCCAGAATTGAAGTTATTAGCACAGAAAACATTGTAAAAATTAATGTCTCCTGTCTTGAAATTTGATTAATTACAAAATCAAAACGCTTATCAATCGCCTCAAAACGCTTATCAATCGTCTCAAAATGATTATCAACCAAGTCAAAACGCTTATCAATCGTCTCAAAATGATTATCAACCAAGTCAAAACGCTTGTCAATCGTCTCAAAACGTTTGTCAATCGTCTCAAAACGTTTGTCAATCGTCTCAAAACGCTTGTCAATCGTCTCAAAACGCTTGTCAATCGACTCAAAACGATGGTCAAACTCTCTTATAAGAGACTCAAAACGTTTGTCAATTAATTCAAAGCGTTTATCAATAGCATTAAAACGTGTTCTCATTTCAGTAACAATTGATTTTTGACCTTCTTCCAGCTTTGCAATTCGTTCAACAAGATTCAGATTGGTTTGATGTATTGATAATTCATCCGCAAATACATAACTGGCGAAACTGGCAAGACAAAAAATGATGAATAATTCTGTTAAGTATCGATGCTGGTATCTCATGCTAAACTCCTGTTTTCAGTCATGGTATTTATATACTCTCATGTCATTTATTATTTGTCATTACTATGCAGATACATTATTGTCAATACGTTTATTAAAAGAAGATCGTATTTTTAGAACTTTCCTGATGATAAGCTACCCGGGAAATGCTGTCTCCAGTCTTATATTCTCTCTTATGTATCCATTTGTTTATATTTCATTTGATAAAAAACGTGTAATCTGTTTTAATCTGTCTGGTCGCTTCGGTTTTGTTAGATTCTTGTTTATTATCTGTTTTTCTACAACTTCAGTGTATATATGAAGGCGTGAGTACATAGCAATAAATTCTGAAATGAGGAACTTATTATCAGAGATTTCCAAAGAACAAATAATTTCAGGAGAAGTTATGGTGAATATAAAAATTATTCCATACCTTTTGTTTATTTTATGTATTACAACCCAGGCTCTCAGCATAGATACATCAGTAGACAATACGCAAAGTATTGTCTCAAATACACCTGAAACATTTGTACAAAATGATGGTACCATTTACAATATCAGTGGAGGCATTCCAGACAATCAAACGCTCCTGCACCTGTTTCATCAGTTTAATATTTACAAGGGCGAGCAAGCCATTTTTCATGACAAGGGGTTTACAAATACTGTTGCAAAGGTGAATGGTTCAACACCTTCATGGATAAATGGCTATTTGAAATCATCTGCTGATAACTTTTTTCTTATTAATTCAAATGGACTCATTTTTGGGCCTGATGCAAGCCTTGATGTCGCCGGATCTTTTTTTGCGACCACTGCTGATGAAATCAATTTTGACAATACAATGGATTCAGATTTGACCAGCAGTTTACAATCATCTGTGCTTCGGATGGCACCGGTCATATCCTTCGGCTTTCTTGACAACACCATTGCGGACATTGAGATTAAAGGCAGTGTCACACAGGCAGGTTTAAAAGTAGGTGAAAATCACGATCTTTCATTTATCGGTGGGCATATTGGGATCAATGACAAGGCTTGTTTGCAAGCACCTGATGGCGGAATTCGTTTGATCAGTATTGGCCAGAAAGGAACTGTGCAATTGCGCCAAAATGATGTCTATATGCTTGATATTACACAATTTGGAAATATTGACATTTTGGAAGAATCCATTCTTGATACCAGTGGTCAGGGAGGAGGAAATGTCTTCATTCGTGCCAACATATTGACTGTAAATAACAGCAAGATACTGGCAGTGACAGAAGGGAGTATTGATGGCGGTTTTATTGATATCTCTGCCAGTGATATATTGTTCACAAATGGGGGGTATATCGACTCCTCTACGAGTAGTTTTGGCAATGCCGGCACGATACAGATTATAGCTTCTGATCATGTTTCTTTCATCGGAGAAAATGATTCGCATCAGGTCAGTGGTATCGCATTAAGCACTTTATCTACCCAACCTGATTCTGGAAATGCTGGCAAAATATCGATTCATGCGGCGCATGTTTCATTTCAGTCAGGTGCGTCAATAAATTCAGCTACTTTGGGCACCGGACATGGCGGTGAGATTCAAATCAATGCCACTGAGACAATAACATTTACAGGTCAATCCTTTCTCGGTAAAGGGAGTCGTATGGAAGTGGCATCCCTTTACCTGTTTGAAGGTGCGGGCGGTGCGGGCAGCATTCACCTTGAAGCAAAGGATATTCATTTTGAAGGCAGTGGCATTGCATTAATCAATTCAACCACAGATGGACCTGGAATGAGTGGGCATGTTCACATTACAGCCCATGAAACCTTTTCTTTGTTTGGTGACCCGTCCGGTAGTGGTTATGGACTGATTATTGCCGGATCCTGGTTAAAAAGAGAAAATGGCGGAACCGGGGGGGACGTTTCCATTAAAGCGAAAAATATGGAACTTAGAAATTTTGCAATGATTAACACATCAACTGATGGTCAAGGTATAGGCGGAATTGTTGATATTGATATCACTGAAACTGCCATATTTGATAATCATGCTACCATCCAGGTGGTGACTTCATCAAAGGAGGCGTTTGCTGGTGATGGTGGCAACCTTTCGTTAAAAGCGAAAAACCTGATTCTTAAAAATGGGTCAACAATCAATTCAACATCATTTGGTCATGGTAAGGCGGGAGAGATTCATCTTGATGTGACTGAAGAAATAATTTTACTTGACAGTTCGATTACCGGTGAAGTTTCCCTGGATAGTAATGGAGGAAATGGCAATCTTGTGGAAATAAAGGCAAAAACAATCACACTCCTGAATGATTCAAAAATATCAACAACCAGCGACAGTATTGGCGATGCGGGAAATATTCGTATTGATACAGATTTGCTGTTATTATTTGGGAAATCGCGTATTATTTCAAAAACAACAAATGCCATTGGTGGAAATGCTGGAACAATAAAAATTGAAACGCAAAACCTACTAATCGATGGTCCAGAAGCAATGATTTCAACTTCAAGTAATGGCTCTGGAATGGGCGGCAGTATTATTATTAATGCGGAACAAATTGATATTCAATCCGGAAGAATCACATCAGAAAGCCTGTACGCACCCAATACAACATATGAATCCTTTGAAAAATTTCAACAAAAACAATTGACTACCGGAGATTTTGCCGAGTTTCCTGTTCAGGATTCATTGATATGGTATTATATCTATAAAAATCAGATGTTTTATATGGACCAGCAGTACTTTTTTGTGCGTTCCATTGAGGAGCTTGACAATCTGGTTCAAAAATATAATATCACCAATGGAGATGTGGCCTGGATGATTGATTCGGAGGGGCAGATCACACAATATATACGTGGTTCATGGTATCGCGGCAGAGGATGGTCACCGGTGGATGAATCTTTGGAACCCTATGTATTTAACAGTATTGATGAGATTTATCAATTGACTGGAGACTTTGGCCCTGACGAACCCATGCCTTATCCTGATGGCGCACGACTGACCTATAAAGATCCTGTCACTCATCAAACCACATTGTTTATTTATTGTCAGTCACCGCGCAACAATGATGTTGGCTTTTTTGCCCGACCTGTTCGGGTGAATCAGTTTCTGATTCAAAATGAAAACCAGCTGAGCGAATTAATTCAACAATATGATTTAAAAGATCAGGCTGTAGCATTTATTCAAAATGAACTGGGTGAAATTGAATCAACTTATTTATTACATTCAAATGAATGGATCAGGATCAATGCAATTCGTTTGTTTGAAAACGCTGAAAATGCCATTGCACATCTTTCACAACCAGGAGATATTGCAGGTTTTTCTGTGAATAAACCAGAACAGGTTTATACAGGAAAAGACTGGATAGATCGGCAAAACACGTATAAAATTGACGATATTTCTGAACTGCCATCACTTAATGCAAGAGATGGAGATATTGCAAAATTGTCTGGCATTGATGCAAACAACCAGACATACCTGTATTTTGATCACAGGTGGCATCCTTTTTTTCAATCAGGTAATGCGGGAACTATTGATATAAAAGGTTCACAGCTTTTGATGGACAATCAAAGCGCAATATCAACATCAACAGCGGGCAATGGACATGCTGGAAATATCGTTCTTGATGCCATTGGCATTCATCTGAATCATCAATCACAGATAACATCTGAGAGTATTTCTCTTTTTGCGGGCGGTCAGGCCGGTTCTGTTGTGATTAATCAGTCAGAAAATGCAGGTGTGCTGAAAATTGTTAATTTCAGTGGCGTGTTAACTGATTCTGTCAGTTCCGGGGGCGGCAAGATTTCCATTAAAACAAATCAGACAATACTTCTAAACAGTCAAATCACAACAAGTGTCAAGGATGGTTTTGGAAATGGTGGTGATATCAGTCTTGTATCCAGACAGTTTGTATTAAACAGGAGTCGTGTATCTGCCAATGCGATTGATGGTGATGGCGGTGCCATATTCATTGTTTCTGATTATTTTATCAAATCAGCAGAAACAGTCATTGAAGCCTCTTCAAAACGAGGTAATGAAGGAACTGTAAAAATTGATGCGCCCGATCTGGATATTGACAGCAAAATCATGAATCTGCCAACCGATTTTCTAAATGCGTCAAAATGGATGCGAACCAAATGCAGTAAAAGAGACAGTCGCGATGCCAGCAGACTGGTTTATAAAAAGTATTCTGTGCCGCCGATGTTGGATATCTATCAAAGTGCGCGTTAAACTGTCCGGATATGCTTTTGTCTGATATTTAGAAAAATCATGCCTTTGATTATGATATAAATGGAAATTAGCAATTTTTTATAGGATTGAATGGTATAATTATTTTTAGTGGTTTATAACAGGAATAAATATTGCTTGATTATTTATACATGAAAAAAATATCAGTTATCATACCTGTGTACAATCACGTAACAATCCTTTCGCAAAATGTTTCAAAAATTATATCAGTAATGAATAAATGTGGTTGTCCCTATGAAATCATACTAATAAACGATGGCAGCACTGATGGAAGTGATCACGTATTATCCCAGTTAAACAATGGCAATATTCGTTGTATTACAAAAAAAAATCAGGGATTGGGATCTGTCATTCAACTCGGTTTTTCATTGGCATCGGGGCAAATCATCATCATACTGGATCTTGATTTATCATATGATATTCAAAACATTTATAAAGTGATAGGTTTGGCAAATAATTGGGAATGTGTGGTTTGTTCCAAATATGCTGATGAAAACAATTATCCTCTTCACAGAAAAGTATTGAGTTATTTTAATCATCTTTTATGTAAATTTATTTTTAATATCTCTGTTCGTGATATCGGAAGCGGATTTGTCATGTTACACAAATATTTAGTTCAGAATGAATCATTTATTTGCAATGGATTTGGATTTCATTGCGAATTGTTTTTCATATTACATAAAAAAAAAGCAAAAATACTGGAACTACCTGTTCAATACACACATTATCCTGGCACATATCGGATACTTATTCACAGCTTGCAAACAATAAAAGAAATAAAATCAATTATGTTTAAAAAGTAAAATTTCGATCATTCCTAAAAGTCTTTGAAAAAATTTTTCTTGACAATACACTGTTTTTTTAATAAAGTTTGTTCTGATCATGAACAATATGTATTTTCATAAAAACAGGATTCCTTATATATAACAAAAAAAGTATCCCCTGACAGGGACGAAGTCCATCATGCCAACAGAAGTAACAGAAAAAGAATTCCAGTTAATGGAAATCATAAGAACCAATCAAATTTTTACACAAAGACAATTGGCCTCTCATGCAGGATTCAGCCTTTCAAAAGTTAATTTTGTTTTACAGAAACTGTTGGAAAAAGGTCTTGTAAAAATTGGAAATTTTAAATCAAATCCCAAAAAAATCGGCTATGCATATTTATTGACTCCAAAAGGTATTGAGGCAAAATCGAAACTGGCAGTTAGATTTGTAATGGCAAAAGTGGAAGAATACAAAAATATTCAAACCCGTATTGAAACATGCCTTCTGTCAATGGTTGAAGATAAAATTCAAAATATTATCTTTACCGGACCTTCAATGATAAAAGATATTGTTGACAATGTTATCTCAACGCAAAATATACCAATTCACATCACTGGATTTTGTGAGAACTGGAAAGATCTATCACTGGTGAAAACGAATAAACCCGATGCCTTATTACTTTCAGATGATAGATTTGAAAGACTTAAAGAAATTAAGGATGCATTAAAGTCGTCATCAATCAAACTGGTGCTTTTATGGGATTGAATTGATGTCAATCGACGTGCAAAGAATTTCATCTGAGGTCAAATATTCGAATATTCAGTTCAATAAAGTATGAAAGGAAAATGACGAAATGAAATCACAAACTAAAGATTTTCCAAACATAGCAATTATTGGCTCTGGTTACTGGGGAAAAAACCTTGTGCGAAACTATGCACAGCTAAATGTATTGCAACTGGTTTGTGATAGTAATGAATCAACCTTGTCAGCAATAAAGAATGATTATCCAGAAATTGATACATGTTTTGCTATTAAAGACGTTTTATCTCGTGAAGATATCCAGGGTATTGTTATTTCATCACCTGCTGAAACTCACTTTAGAATCGCTCAAGAAGCACTTCTTTCTGGAAAACATGTATTTGTTGAAAAACCAATTACCTTAAAAATTCATGAAGCCCAAACCTTAATTGAATTATCTAAAAAGTACAGTCTTACTTTGATGGTTGGGCATTTACTTCAATATCATCCTGTTTTTGATCATTTGAAAAAACTTGTCAAATCTGGAGAACTTGGAAGGATAAACTATATTTACTCCAACAGGCTTAATCTTGGTAAAATTAGAAGAGAAGAAAATATCCTATGGTCATTTGCGCCACATGATATATCAATGATTCTTTCTTTGACAGATGAAGAGCCAACATCGGTTTTTGCTATCGGTGAAAACTATCTCCATAAAAAAATTGCCGATGTAACAACCACACATTTGAGTTTTTCTTCAGGTGTTCGCGCCCATATTTTTGTTTCCTGGCTTCATCCATTTAAAGAGCAAAAACTGGTAGTTGTTGGTGATAAGAAAATGGCAGTATTTGATGACACCCTCTCATGGCAGGAAAAATTACTTGTTTATCCCCATCAAATTCAATGGTCAAATAATACGCCAATTCCTGATAAGGCATTGCCACAAAAAATATTTGTGAAACAATCTGAACCTCTAAAAATGGAATGTAAACATTTTCTTGAGTGTATTCAAACGGGTAAAACGCCAAAAACTGATGGAAATGAAGGACTAAGAGTCTTAAAAGTGCTTAATTCAAGTCAGAAATCATTAGATAATAAAAAAACTATGTATATTTCTTCTGATATTTCATCAAAAAAATCATATTTTGCGCATGATTCGGCGATTATTGATGACAACGTAACCATAGGAGATGGTACAAAAATATGGCATTTTTCACATATTCTTTCTAAAACAATGATAGGCAAAAATTGTATTATCTCCCAGAATGCGATGGTTGGACCTGATGTTGTTATTGGCAATACATGTAAAATTCAAAATAATGTAAGTGTTTTTAAAGGGGTGATTCTTGAAGATGATGTTTTTTGTGGCCCTTCAATGGTTTTTACGAATGTAAATAATCCCAGAGCACACATTCAAAAAATGGATCAACTTCTCCCAACGCTTGTTAAAAAAGGGGCAACAATTGGCGCGAATGCAACAATAATTTGTGGTGTCACAAGTAGGTAGATATGCTTTCATTGGTGCGGGATCTCTTGTCAAGGCAGATGTAAGGGATTATGCTCTGGTTGTTGGTGTTCCTGCGAAACAGATTGGATGGGTTTGCGAATGCGGTGTCAGGTTAGATAATCAATTATCATGCCCTTCGTGCAAAACAAAATTTATCTCAAGCGATAATTGTATTATAAAAAAAATTTCATAAGGAGTTGTCTAAATTTTTCAATACGATCATTGAGATGGAGGACATTATTTGACGTAAATTCTTTACCTGGGAAAGCAAATTTTTTTATAGCAATGACAGTAGGGTATCTGGCCAATAATATTTTACCAGCGAGAACAGGAGAGTTTGTTCGGGTATTGATGTTAGCCAGATATGAGTCGATTCCCAGTAGTACTGTACTGGCTACTGTCGTACTGGAACGAATTATTGAATTAATTGTAACTGTCCTTTTACTTTATGCGGTTGTGTTATTTTTCCCTTTACCAGCAACAATTCAAAATACAGGTATCGTTTTAGGCATACTTGGACTTATTTGTTTTTTTATCCTTGCTTCATTTCAAATATGGCGCAACCTTTATTATCAAATAATCAAAAAAGTATTGTGGTTTCTTCCTCCTGACTGGTTGGATAAAATATCAAGCATAATTTATCATTTTATTAACGGGATTAGCAGTTTAAGTAACTTTCGTAACAGTTTTTCATTTCTCTGGTATACATTCATTATCTGGCTCATTGAAATTATCTCATTATGGCTTGTTGCAAGCGCATTTAATATTAACCTGACTCTTGGGGAGTCACTGTTTGTGTTACTATCCATTGGCATAGGAACAATAATTCCCTCTTCTCCCGGCTACATTGGAACATATGAATTCTTCGCAATTAATGCCTTAAACGCAATCAATATTGATGGCAGTAATGCAATTGCATTTGTTTTTGTTATGCACGCACTTACATTTATATTTCCATTGATTATGGGGGCTATCTGTCTTATCATTAGTGGACACAGCCTCTTAAGTCTTAAAAAAGAATCAATAAATGTTGGAATGCTCGAAAAATAAAATCCCCATTTAGAATAAATAAAGTAGATTCTATTATTTTGTGAACCATCACATTGTTTAAGAGATGAAAAAACATATCCAAATGATATTTACAAGCTGTTGAGAAAAATAAAAAATTATAAAAAAATTTGTAAGGAACAAAGTTCAATGAATGCAAATCTGATTAACTATCTGGTGTGTCCAACAACAAAATCAAAACTGAAATTGAAAAATGAAACAATTGACAATTCAGGCCAAATCAAATCTGGAGTACTTGTTGCTGAAAATCAAACCCAGTATCCAATTATCAACTACATTCCCAGGTTTATTCCTCATGATGCTTACACTGATACATTCAGCATCCAACGAAGGTTTATTGAAAAAAAATTCCATAAATGGCAAGTCGAAACAAACAGACAACAAATATTTGAAGCATCAACGAATATAAAAATTGATCAAATTGATAAACAATCCCTTTTTCTAGATGCTGGATGTGGTTATGGAAGATTCTGTGAATTGATTTCAAACAATCCTGATCAAAATGTTATTGGGGTTGATATGAGTTCAACATCCATAGAACTGGCACAAAAATATGTTGGGAATCGAAAGAATGTTCATTTAATTCAATGTGACTTAACACAGTTGCCCTTTGAGCATGCTTTATTTGACTATATTTTTTCCATTGGTGTCTTGCATCATACGCCGGATCCATTTTATTCATTTGAACAGCTTGTTCCTTTTCTGAAATCAAGCGGACAAATCAGTATTTGGGTTTATCCTCCAGAAATGAAAAAGATTGATAATTTGATTCGGTTGTTGACATTAAAGATGCCCAAAAGGCTGGTCTTTTATTTATCCATGTTCATGCCGTGGATTTATGTGATATCCAAAAAACTGAGAAAAAGACCGATGCCTGAAAACTTTTCGTATTGGCCCTGTACCATGTCTTTTTTTGATAGCTGGACACCCAAATATGCTTCTGTTCATACGGCGGTGGATGTTGTTGAATGGTTTGAAAATTGTGGATTGAAAAACATTTCAGTATTGAATCGAAGAACTTCTGTTACTGGAAAGAATGAATAAATGGCTGAATTGAATGGCGGGCGTAATTATCAGTTTTTCCGATAACGAATCAAATTAGAATTGTTGACAATAAATGAAAACTATGGAATAATTATTAAGATTTACCAAGAATAATACGCCTTTTCTATGGTAAAATAAAACAAAGATTGTTTAAAATGAGTAAATCAATTGAAATAGATATTCAAAATTACGTTTCCCAATTTTATGAAGAAAGTCGTTATCAGAAAGACTATTCCCTTTTATATCATAAATGGTGGAATAAGAAGATGCTATCCTTTGTGTCTGTAAATGGAAAAGTGTTAGATAATGGATGTGGAACAGGGATAATGGGCTCAACGCTTTCTGATGCGCCTGAATTATTAGTTGGCTTGGATATTTCTATCAATATGCTTAAATATGCAAAATGCAGATTGGATAAGATCGTTCATGGTGACTCTCAAAAATTACCCTTTCAAGACAATAGTTTTAATGTGGTAATTGGAAGGAGCCTCCTTCATCACCTTCCTGATCCTTTCCAGGGTCTCAAGGAAATGGCCAGAGTGCTTAAAAATAATGGAGAAATGATAATTGTTGACACGAATAATTCTATACTAAGTCATGTGCCACGTATTATTGCAAATAAAGGAAAACATTTTTCAGATGACCATAAAAATATGTCGCACAAGGAACTTATTCATATGATTCAGCAATTATTTATTGTAGAAACTGTATATTTTTTTGGATATCTTGCTTATCCAATAGGCTTTCCTGATGTTTTTGATATCGGTAAGTATCTGCCATCTCCTATTCATAACACAAAAACACTTATAAAAATTGATGAATTAATCAGTCGAATTCCTCTATTAAGAACACAGAGTTGGGGAATCATGATTAAAGGAATAAAAAAAGGGCAAGTATTATGAATCAAAAACATCATACCAGGGTAGATGTTTTATTTGTGAATCCGCCTTCACCTGATGGTCATGTTTATATCAGAGATATAAATCGTTCGGGAAGGAGAAGCAGAGAACAAACTATCTGGCCTCAAACAAGTCTGGCATATTTAGCTGCTGTCGTTAAAAATGAAGGATATACCATAGATATTATTGATTGTATTGCCGAAGAGATCAGCTGGAATACATTCAAAGAAATTATTGAATTAATTATCCCTAAATTTGTCGTTATCAATGTTATTACATCTATTGTCAGCAATGATCTATATACAGCCTTCTTAGGGAAATATATTAATGCAGCAACAATTGCTGTAGGTCCTCATATTTCAAGTTTACCGGAGGAAACATTAAAGCGATTTCCATGTCTTGATTGTGGAATTATTGGTGAAGCTGAAATTACAATTAAAGAACTTATTTTAAATCTGGACAAAGAAGAATCACTGGAACAAGTAAAAGGTCTGGTTTATCGTGATAAAAACGGCGATATACAAGTAAATCCTGAAAGAGAATTTATTGAAAATCTTGATGAATTACCAATTCCGCTTCATGAATTATTGCCTGTTTCAAAGTATAGACTTCCTTATATTGGAAGCAACTATACCTTTGTTCTTGCAAGTCGTGGATGTCCTTTTAAATGTACATTCTGCCGACAGCCAATTATGTGGAAGCGACAGGTACGTAAACGTTCAGCGCAAAGTCTTTTTAATGAGTTAAAATATTTAAATAAAATCGGAATTAATAATATTATGTTTCATGCGGATACCTTTACGATTGATAAAGGTATCGTTATTGAACTCTGTAATATTATTATTAGAGAAAAATTAAAGGTTCGATGGATATGTAACAGTCGTGTTGACACAATAGATTCTGAGATGCTGGTTCTGATGAAAAAAGCGGGTTGCTGGATGATTGCATATGGTATTGAAAGCGGGAGTGATCAAATTCTACAAAATGTGAAAAAAGGAGAGGCTGCCACTGTTGCTCAGGCTAAAACCGCAGTTCTTTGGACGAAAAAAGCTGGTATTAAGGTTTGGGCATATTTTATTATTGGATTGCCCGGAGAAAACCATGATACAGTGAACAAGACTATCCAGCTTGCAAAAACAATCTCGGCTGATATTGTTAATTTTGCAGTTGGTGCGCCCTATCCTGGTACAGAACTTTACGATCAGGCCAGAGAAAACAAATGGCTTGAATCAGAATCATGGGAAAAATTTGATCAAAATTATTCTGCCATACTATCATTCCCCGGCTTTAGTTCGGATGACACAATACAATCCATAGGTTTGGCTTACAAAAAATGGTATTTGCGACCTTCCGGTTTTGTTTCACTGCTTAAAGGGATCAATAGCTGGAAAGATTTAAGACTTCTATTTCGTATTGGTATTGAACATCTGAAAATATCGAAATAGTCATTTGCAATCTGAGAAAGTTATTATAATGTCAATAAAAAAAATCTTATTTATTAATCCGCCTTTTACAATTTATGGGGGGATCAAAGGACATGGTGGAAAGAATACACCTCTGAATTTAGCCTATCTGGCATCCTATATGCGGGTTAAAAACAGTAAAATACAAGTTGATATAATTGATGCTGAAGGGCTTGAACTTCAACTGCATGAATTATATGATCGTGTAGATTCTTACTCTCCTGATATTATTGGACTTACATGCCCAACGCCAGTTTATTACATTGTTAAACAGATTTGTAACGATTTGAAAGAAAAAGACCCGGAGGTTGTTATCATACTTGGCGGACCTCATCCTACAGCTTTACCGCGCGATACAATGGAAGATATTAAGACTGATTTTGTTGTTATTGGTGAAGGAGAAGAAACTTTTATTGAACTAATTGATCACTTTGATAATAATAAAAAACTGGATAAGATCAAAGGCATTGCTTTCAGGAATCATAGTGAGATTATAGTAAATAATCGTAGAGAACTGATAAAGGATTTAGATCTATTACCTTTTCCGGCCAAAGATTTGTTACCGCTTGATAAGTATTATTTGCCTCCTACAAAAAGAATTCGCAGCGAACGCGCAACAAATATGATTACTTCCAGAGGATGCCCTTTTTCCTGTACGTTCTGTATGGCCAGGACAATTTGGGGAAGACAATCCCGATTGCGCAGCACTGAAAATGTTCTTGCAGAAATCAAAGAAAATATTAATAATTATAATTTAACAGAATTTTCATTTCACGATGAGTTATTTACATTTAAAAAAAGTCGAGTAATCGAATTTTGTAAAGGCGTTATTAATAAAGGGCTTGATATTACATGGGTATGCCAGGCCAGGGCCGGAACGGTTGATACAGAAATGCTCGAATATATGAAAATGGCAGGTTGCGGTAAAATTGCTTTTGGCTTTGAATCTGGTAATCAACGCATGTTAAATTTAATGAATAAAAAAGAGACGCTTCAAAACGCTGTTGAATCAGCGTATCTATGCAATAAAGCAGGAATAGAAGTAGAAGGGGCATTTATATTAGGACATCCTGGGGAGACCATTTCAAGTATTGAAGATACTATTCGCTTTGCCATTGATTTGAATATTGATACAGCCGCTTTTTTTATAGCGATTCCATACCCTGGAACAGATCTTTTCGATTTGGCTCTTAAAAATGGTTATCTAAAAGAACCAATTGATTGGAGAGAATTTGCACCGGTTTCCAATCTCGAATCTCCAATGATTATACCAGAAATCTCTGTAGAAACGCTTCAAAAATATAAACGTAAGGCTTTTCAATCTTTTTATCTCAGACCCAGGTATCTCCTGAGAAAATTAAAACAATTACATAATATAAATGATGTAAAAAGTATTCTAAGAGGAGTAAAAACTTTTGTTGATATTATACATAAGAAAAAATAATGAGCTAAGGATTTCTTGAAAAATCTATTCCTCATTTCAAGGAGATAAAAAAATGCTGATTAAACAGAATAATAAATTAGTATCTATAATAATTCCAGCATATAATGAAGAATCATCTATTGAACGACTTCTCAATGAACTGGAGTCCTATACCTCTAAATTTGAAATTATCGTTGTGAATGATGCCTCCTCAGATAACACAGCTCAAATACTTAACAACTTTAAGAAATTTAAAATAATAACCCATCCTTATAATAAGGGATATGGAGCTGCCTTGAAAACAGGTATTCGTGCAGCATCAGGCGAGTATATTTTGACAATGGATGCAGATGGTCAGCATCGACCAGATGAAATTTCTAAACTCCTTGAATATATTGATGATTTTGATATGGTCGTCGGTGCTCGTGAAAAAAATATGAATAAAGAATGGATCCGTGTTCCAGGTAAATGGGTACTTAGTAAAGTTGCAAATTATCTTTCCGGAATGTCTATTCCAGACATTAATTCTGGTTTTCGCTTAATACGAAAGGAATGTGTGAAAGAATTCAGCCATGTTCTACCCAATGGTTTCTCCTTTTCAACGACAATTACGCTTGCACTGATCCATGCCGGGTTTGACGTGAAGTATGTTCCGATTAAGGTCAGTCATCGAAATGAAGGGAAAAGTACTGTTCGTCAGGGACGAGATGGCGCAATTACTTTACTTTTAATAACAAGGTGTATATCTTTATTTAATCCATTAAAAATATATATACCTGCTGCCATAGCTATTCTTCTTCCAAGTATATTATACGCGCTTTTTGGTGTAATCGTTTATCTGAGTTTTCCGAAAACTGCGATAGTAGGGTTGTTAACCGGTATTATCATTATTTTTTTTGGGATACTATCTGATCAAATTGCTGTAATCAGGAGGGAGCCCCATTAATGGAGAAATCATATCAAAGAACATATATGATAAAGATTTTGGTTTTTCTATTCTTTTCTATTTTTATTTTTAATCAGTTTTTCAGTATATATTTTCGATGGTACAATCATCAAGGAATTGTTGGTTTGGATGATGCTGATTATTATATTTCCAGAATAGCCTATTATAAAAATCATAGCCTGTTCGAAAAATCAGAATTATTAAGACATGCTGGCCAATATCTGGATAAATCAGAAGAATCTTTTGAAGATATAAGATGGTATTTTTTGTTTAATGGGGTCCTATCATCTTTTGTACTTGGCAAATTATCAGCATTTTTAGATATTTCTGCTGAAAAAATTTTTTTTATAAATTTTTACATTGGCATTTTTTTGGTCGGTTTAATCCTGTTTGTTCTTCTGAAAGAATGGGGCATTTATCCGCTGAATGTTATTGTTGGACTGACATTTTTTTCTTTTTATACCGGAAAGGGTAGTTATCATGGTTTTTTCTGGATTGTCCCTTCATTTTATTGTTCAATGCTATGGCTATTGACAACATGGGTTTTCTATTTTAATAAACATTGGAAAATATCAGGTCCTGTGGTTCTCTGGTTATTAATGTTTTCGCATGCACTAAGTCTATATTCCATTTGTGTAATTTGTTTTTCTCTCATATTGACAGGATTGTTAGAAAAAGATACGATACCATTAAAAAAATCAGCGTATATGGTACTCTATTCTGTTATCTTTTTTGGAATATATAAAATTCTTTTGCACAAAGGACTTATTTTACCTTTCTTTACAGAAGGATTTGCAACTTCCAGGATGATTTCCTTTAATCTTGTAGCCTTGAAAGAAATTTGGAATGTAACTCCTTTTAAACATTATTTTTTTGGTCCATTCTTACCTTTGACTCTGGGAGGTATTGTCTATAGTTATATTCGAAAAGAATATAAGCTGTTATCTTTGTTTATTGCTGCTGTTTCAGGTACTATTGCTTTTTCCTGTATCCATTTACGTGGGATGAGAACCTTTTTGTTTTTAGAAATAGTTTTAGTTTTTTTAATTATTTACGGAATTCATTCAGCTATTTTGGTAATCTGGAGTCATCGCCATTTTCCTAAAAACAAAGTGATTCTCAGTCTAAACTGTATCATGATCTTCATTGCATTTGGATATGGTTTGTTCCTTTTTAAATCTCGTATGGCACAAGATTTTTGTCATAAATTTAAAAGTCAGAGAGTCTGGCAAAAGGAATTAACTGATTCTTTTATACAAAACAAGAACCCTAAAACAATATTTTATATAGGATCAATATACAGGGCATTCGCGCTTCTTTCTCTGGATGGATATTGGGATAAGAAGATTTACACGCCTTATTGTATGTTGTCCTCTGATAAATTATCAAATGCTATGTTTATTGGTGAAAATTATTCATTATATAGACCGTCGCGGCAAGGCATTGGCATATTCTGGCCACAAACTGGTCGAATTGCATTGAAACTTCATCATAAACTTGTACCTGGAGATTATAGCATCTCTATCTTAGCTGCGTCTTTGACCCCCAAAATGCTGAATCAGATTACTGTGGAAATAGATGATAATAAAAAATTTCAAAACATCTCTAAAAAATGGAATACAGAGCCTTTAACAATTATGCATTCATTGAAAAATGTCTATCCACCATTAATGCCACCCTGGTATTTTTTGATGACAAAGTATATTGAAACAATTCGAAGAGATTTTATAACAGTCAGAGAAACTTTTTTATATACCATGGACTTTTCAATTTCACAGCCGACAGATACCATATACCTACATAACCATAAAACAAATCTTAATATTATTGGAAAGATAAACATTTTTTCAACATCTGATAATAACCCTTTCTTTTCATTAGATTTAGATAGTGAAAAAGTAGAATTGATAGACGCAAAGGCTCAATTGTATTTTCAGGGAAATATCCACCCTTTATTATGGAAAGATCCAAGGTATAATGTTTTATCACCATATGTTTTTAAATTAGTTCGTAATTTCGGAGATATTAAAATTTTTAAAATATTTTCTGATTAATATTCACAGAAAAACTAAGGAATACTCGAAAAATAAGTTCCCCATTTAATTAATTGCATTCCTTTTTTTGAACCTGGATTACGCTGAAGAAGATGAATAAGATGATTTAAAAGTGTCTTATTTCATCTTATTCATCTTCT
>Ga0272440_1000500_pt1 | contig 33108 bp, 21 predicted proteins | sample SSMMMBAug17_FD_192440 | JGI IMG/M metagenome (GOLD analysis project Ga0272440, IMG submission 192440) | Marine sediment archaeal communities from Little Sippewissett salt marsh, Falmouth, MA, United States - SSM-MMB-Aug17 | ecosystem: Environmental > Aquatic > Marine > Wetlands > Sediment ... | reverse complement strand
TATACACAGTTGGTGACAGTGGTATTATTTTAAAAATGCAATCTGGTGCATGGTCTGAAACTGTTGTGGATAACTTTGTCAATTTGCATGCAGTCTGGGGCTTTTCTGATGGTAAAGTGTTTGCGGGCGGTTATCATGGTACCATTCTATTCCACGATTCTGCGCGTCCAGTATGGACCCCCATGATGACCAGTACGACCGATACAATAAAAGATATTTGGGGAACTTCCAGCCAGGATGTTTATGCTGTTGGAGAAAATGGATTGATTCTTCATTTAAAACAACGCCTGATAATCAGTGGCCCATTAGAATTGAATGAAACAGACAAAAAAACATCCTACGATATTCATCTGGTATATGCCCTGACCAATGATCTGCCAGTATCTCTGAAATCCAGCGATCCAAACAGCATTGCTGTACCTGATGAACTCATTATTCCAGCGGGTATTGTCCAGCATTCCTTTGATGTTGAAATTTTTGATGATAAAATTATTGATGGCAATTCTTATGTTACGCTGACTGCGACAGCAGAAAACTGGTATAGCGGCAGTCTCATGGTGCTGATGATTGATGATGAAATCAAAAATTTGAAACTGACTTTTCAACAGGAAATTGCATCTGAAGGGGATGGTGTTTTGGATAATGCCGGTCAAATTGCAATTCCAGGTATTTTTCAAAACCCCCTTGTTGTTCATCTGACATCCGATAAAACAGATAAAGTCATTGTGCCAGGATCAGTTGAAATTCCAGCCGGTGAGCAGATTGCAAATTTTGATTTGACAATCGTTGACAATAACATCATGGATGGCATGGTGCCTGTTCAAATATCTGCATCAGCACCTGGATGGCAGCCTGTAACATCAATAGTTACAATTGCTGACAATGAAGGCGCGCAACTAAGCGTTACAGTCATTGAATCGGCTGTGGAAGGTGCGGGTATTATTGACAATTCCGGATGGGTGACATTGGCCAGTATATTGCTCAATGATTTTGAAGTGACATTGACTTCAGACGATCCCGCTTTAGTGGAAATACCTTACACGCTGGTTGTTCCGGCAGGAAAAACCATTGGCATGTTTGACATGACCATAAAAGACAATGATTTGATTACCGATCCCAAACCTGTCAAAATAAAAGTTGAAGCCAGGGGATGGTATTCTGGCACAGATACTGTAACAATACTTGATAACGACCCCCGCAATTTAAAGCTGACACTACCTGAGACTGCCAATGAAAACGATGGCCACTTAACCAACGCCGCACAGATTGAAATTCCTGGAATTTTTGCATCAGATATTACAATCGAAATCCTTAATGATTCCCCACAGGCAATCAATACACCGCGTTATGTGATATTGCCGGCAGGACAGAAAAGTATTGACTTTACCATATCTGTTATTGATAACAATTATATTACAGATGAAAACATGTATCCCCTTACCATTACAGCCATTGCACCCAGCTGGTTAACATCATCTGCTCAAATGGATATCATCGAAAATGAGAAAAAACATCTTGGGCTGTGGGTGTTTGACAGTCCTCAGGAAAATGCGGGTAACATCGCGCATGCAGCTACAGTTTCAATCCCCGGCATATATCACAAAGACCTGACTGTTTATTTAGAGGTCAGCAATACAGATAGAGTGACTGTTCCAGATCAAATTATAATCAATGCTGGGGAAATGTCTCAAACATTTGACATGACAATAATTGATGACCAAATAATTGGTGAAAAGGAATATATAACAGTCATTGCCATCGCGCCAGAATGGAAATCAATTACAGGCCTCACAGATATTGTTGATGATGAAAAAAAAGAGATAAAAATAACGATTCCATCAGAGGCATCTGAAGGTGATGATCCTTTATTGAATGCCGGAAAAGTTGAAATTCAGGGCATATACCAGCATGATCTGGCCATTGCATTATCTGTAAATCAAACCAATCAGGTTGACATACCGGATAACTTATTAATTCCTGTAGGCAGCAAATCAGCGTTATTCGATATTGCCATTGTAGATAATCACATTATTGATCTGCGTCAGGAAATCACTATCAGTGCTTCAATTATGGCACTAAATGACTGGACATCAGATAAAGCAAAAATATACATTAATGATAATGAACCCAGAAATCTATTGTTATCCCTTCAACCAGAAGTTACAGAAGGCGTTGGATTATATAGAAATATAGGCCAAATAAGTATCCCTGGAAGTTATATCTATGATCTGACCATCTCCCTGACATCAAATAATATTGGCGCCATACAGCCCCCCAAAACACTTATTCTTCCCAAAGGGTACACCCAAATTTCATTTGATTGTGACGTGATAGACAACACAGAAATAAATGGAAAAACAAATGTCACACTGTCAGCCTTTTCTCAAGACTGGTCAAAAAGTACATCATCCATTCAAGTTATTGACGATGAAACGTATCAACTCTCAATGTTTCTGCCAGATCATTTTACTGAAGGCACCGGCTCATATACTAATATTGCATGGGTTGTTGCTGATGGACTCGTTCCAGTAAGTTTACCCTTGCGACTTGAGAGTGATCCGGGTTCAGATATCAGTCTGCCATCACAGATTACTCTGACAAAAGGAACGATCGCCACTTCATTCGATCTGACGATCAATGACAACAGTGCAATTGATAATAACCGATCCCTCACATTGACAGCCACCCCCCTTGCACCATATACACAATGGACCAGGGCCATATCTCATATTGAAATTGTGGACAATGAACCCAAAACACTACATTTATCTATTCCTTATACCTGTCGTGAAGGCGTTGGTAATTTGGATTCAGCCGGAATGTTGCAAATATCTGGCTATATGTCAGAGCCATTGCGTGTTCAACTGACTGCAACCCCATCTACCGATATTTCGGTTCCAAAATGGGTGACGATTGCAACAGGTGAAACACAATCCAAATTTGATTTAATTGTTGGCAATAATAATCGCATTGAGGGAGAACAACGTATAGAAATTGTTGCATCAGTAGAACGTCCCCTATGGACAGGCAGCCAGGCAAGTATTCTTTTGGCGGATAATGACATTTATCAGTTAACATTGAGCATTCCTCAAACAGCCCAGGAAACTGATGGTATGTTGACATCAGGTACAATTCATTTGTCTGGTACGTTAGCCAATGACCTTCAGTTACAATTAATCTCCAGTGATTCCTCCCGTGTTTCAGTACCCAAAAACATCATGGTGCCATCAAGTACATTACAGGCCCATTTTTCATTGACTGTGTATGACAATTATAGGATTACAGGCGATAAAACCATTGTAATCTATGCATATGCAAATCAATTTCCCACTGTAAACGCTGATATTATTGTGATTGATGATGAAAAGCCCCAACTGACCTTATGGTTACCCGATCAGGCAACAGTGGGTGATGGATTATTATCCCAGGCCGGTATTATTTATCTTGAGGGCCTATATCCTGAAGATCTTGAAACGCATCTGTCATCGGATTATTCTGATATTGTCTCTATTATTGAAAAACAAACCATCATCGCAGGACAAAGTGCTGTCTTTTTTGATATTTATGTCACAGACACACTGTCAGAGATTTCCAGGCGTGTCGCTGTCTCTGTTGAAGCTGATAATTTTACTGGCGATACCAGATATCTTCGCGTAAAAAAAGCTGATGCCCCAGTGAATGGCGATTTAAACAACGATGGTCGGATTGACTTAAAAGATATTATTGTCGGGCTTCAGGTTATTTCAGGATTTATGCAGCCACAGGTTTCAATTCATGGCGATGTTGATCTTGATGATGTCATCGGTTTACGTGATGTATTGAATGTTTTTTCCAGGCTTTCATATTATTAATGAAATTCCTAAATTTACCGAATTGATTGCACCAAATCACAATAAATCCTGCATGACTAGATTTCCTTCGCGAATTCCATCCGTGTATCTGCGGTGATTATGATAGAACATAATAGTGATTTGCAAATATGCAATTGATGCAATATCATATTTTGTACTTAAGCCCAATTGTTGTATTACAGTATCAACTTACCTATGGTGCGGTTCATATTCATGTAATAATATAGGTTGTGATTAAACATATTTTTTGATATTCTAACTTTAATTTTTTTTTCAATAGGTTCTTAATTATTTCGATATCATTATGATTATTTATAGGTCAAAATATTAAGGAATGTTCGGAAAATAACATGCTCGTTTTTCTTGATCGTCCAAAAAATAAGGTCGTGTAGAGACGTAGCATGCTACGTCTCTACAGTACATTTACCTCAAAAAGAACAATATCAAAAATGGGGAAGTTATTTTCAGAGAAGTCCTAAGCGTAATAAGATAGTGATACAAACGCTTGTCAGACTTATTATTGCAAAAGGTAAAAGAATACGAGATATAAATCGATTGTTAAGTAAGCGATCATAAATTTTCGGGTAGATCGTAGTAAATATTCTGGTCGAACCTTATGTTCGCCTCGAACAAAAACCGGTATCAAACCTATGAGCAAAACCAATGTAGGGGCGAACCTTATGTTCGCCCGCCGGACAAAAACCTTTATCAAACCTATGTTCGAAAGTGAATTTGAAACGTTTGCCTCGGGCATAGGTTCGCAAACGATTGTTGTTCGGAGGGCGAACACAAGGTTCGCCCCTACATTGGTTTCGGACATTGCTTGGATTTCGATTACTACGATCTACCCGAAAATTTATGATCGCTTACTTAACTGAATTTGGAGAAGAATGATAACGTTATTCATATCCTGTAGGACATTTTTCAACATTAATAACAATATCATTGCAAAAATTTTCGTACTTGGTTATTGTAAATAAGCTATCGGCAAGTTGATAATATGTAATAAAAAAATATAAATACAATAAAATGGACCTGGTAACTATTTAATTTGTTTAGAAATACGATATTTGTGGTAATCTAAAAAAAGCGAATGCCTTTTTTGGCTGTTTTCTCAATAGAATATATTGTAATATCTATGGCTTTTTTAGCTTTTTGTTGCGGGCGACACATGTTGATTATTTTTTTTGACATGAATTCCCGTTCATTAGTTATCGGGCTTAACAATACAGATAGATAAAGTCTGTGAAGAAGGAACATATTATGGAAGAAACAGTAAGATTAATTATTGATGATAAATCAATAGAACTTCCTGTAATTGTTGGAAGTGAGGGAGAACGTGGAATCGATATTTCTACTCTCAGGCAAAAAACTGGATATATTACAATGGATTCGGGTTTTAGAAACACGGGTAGTTGTATGAGCAGTATAACTTATATCGATGGAAAAAAAGGGATTATGCGCTATCGTGGCATTCCTATTGAAGAACTGGCAGAACTTTCATCCTTTAGGGAAACTGTCTATCTATTGGTCAATGGCATCCTTCCAACACAGCAGGAAATAGAGGATTTTTCCAGCCTGTTAAATGAACATTCAATGGTTCATGAAGACATGCAAACATTTTATCAAAATTTTCCACGATATTCACATCCCATGGGAATTCTGTCGTCAATGGTCAATGCACTTCAGAGCTTCTATCCGGCTTTGAGAACCTCATCTGATGAAGAACGGATCAATCTTATTGTTACCCGACTGATATCTAAAGTACGAACCCTTACCGCCATGTCCTATAAAATATCCAGAGGCCACAAAGCCATTTATCCAAAAAGAGAATTGAGTTATTGCCAAAATTTTTTGAATATGCTGTTTGATTCACCAGTAAAACCCTATGAAATTGATCAAACCAAAGTATCTGCTTTAAGTAAATTTCTCATTGTCCATGCAGACCATGAACAAAATTGCTCTACCGCTGCTGTGCGAATGGTTGGAAGTGGTCGGGTTAACTTATATGCTGCTATTTCTGCCGGGATATCTGCTTTATGGGGACGTTTGCATGGGGGTGGTATTCAGGCAGCTTTTGAAATGCTTGAAAAAATAAATCAGGAAAATGGCAATATTGACAGTTTTATTCAACGCCACAAAAATGTGCATGATCCTTTTGAACTGGATGGTTTTGGCCATCATATTTACGAAACAATTGACCCACGTTCTATCATCATGAAAAATGTTTTTGAAAATTTGCTTGAAAAATTGAATATTCAAGATCCCTTAATTGATCTCGCCCTGGAGCTGGAACGAAAGGTTGTGCTTGATGAAGAATTGCTGGGACAAAATTGTTTGCCCAATCATTATTTTTATAGTTCATTAGTTCTCTATTTAATTGGTATTCCCAAAAATATGCATACATTGTTGTTTGCAATCGGTCGCTTGCCAGGATGGATTGCACAGTGGAAAGAAGGTCATGACGATCCAAAATGGAAAATTGCAAGACCACGTCAGGTATATATTGGATCAGAACAACGAGACTATGTTCCCATTTCGCAACGTTAGAACAATTTTTTTGTGATAAATATGAAAATCGGACAGGTCATCCCCTGTCCGATTAATTAAAACAGTCCGAACTGTGTAATATCAATTGGTGTAATATTGCCATTTTGGTCAACCATTTCCAATAATACCTTTCCAGTGCTGTCAGATTTGCTTCCAGAAAGATCATAAACTTCCCCAGTTGTTTTCAAAAAATCCATTGCGGATATACATGCTTCAGGCGGCATGACGCCATCGTTTTTGATCATCCCCCGATTCATCATGATCGCGCCAACAGCCGCAGGAATACCAGTCCCCTCTCCAAGTCCCTCACTTTCAGAAACCAGATGAAACCGATATTCTTTGTATTCACTATCTTTGAGGCCTTTTGCAACAACAGAGACACATCCACGCGGTTTTGAAATTCCTGCGGCTTTCAGCATTCTTTTTCGTTCCTGTAAAATGTACGCAACCGCAAAATCATAGGGAACAACTGATTTTCCTTTGACATCAATAGGTTGTTTACTATTAAAGCCAAGTTCACAAAGATCGCGGGTCAGATTATAGTATTCATTTGGAATTACAGACCCTTTATTGGTAACTTGTTTTAACTGAAGATATCGAGGAAGTGTAACCTGTTCGGGATGTGGATATGGATAGATCGGCACGTCACCTATGAGAGGAAAATCAAAGGTTTGGCGCAAGGCAATGCCATCATTTTCAAAATATTTCACATAAACCAATTTGCCATCAAGGAACATGGGACAATCAATCGTCATGCAATGAAAGCGATGCCCGATAACGCCCTCACCTTCAACCGCCTCTCCGCCATGTGTATGAAAAATATCAATAGAATGTGTTTCATCAAGCAATAGCTCTGATGCCAGTTTTCCAAGGATATTTGTAATGCCAGGTGAATTTCCCATCCCCAGAACAACTTTTCGTCCTTTTTGCCGGATGTCATCATCCATTTCCAGAATATCAAGCGTGACATCCACATCATCGCAAACATCAATATAGTCAATTTGTTGTTCTATCACTGCGGCCAATATAGGCTTGACTGTATTGTAGAAAGGTCCGACACAATTCAGAACAATATCGCAATCCTGAATGGCATGTTTAATACTTTCAGAATCAAGTGCATTCACAAAACAAGCGGTCACATTTGGTGCATTTATTTGATCTGCCAGTTTTTTTGCGCCATCATGGTTGTAGTCACCAATAATGATTTGATCAAAATCCTTACTTTTGTGTAAGGTTTTAACCGCTACAGAACCAACAGCCCCATTTCCACCTAAAACGATAATTTTTGCCATTATTTTTCCTTTTTTTCATTAAGAAAGGTAACGATCCCATTGGATATTTTTACCCGAGATCCAACAGGAAAGGTATAATTGGGCAGGTCGTGCCCACATTCATAGTTTGCATACACGGGAATTTCATCACCAAAGCACTCTAATATGATTTCATAAATCATTTCCTTGTCTCCACAATCTTTAAAACTGCCAAGCAGCACCCCTTTTACACAATCAAAATATCCGGAAAGGCGCATGTGTGTCAACATGCGATCGATTCTGTATGGTGCTTCCCCACGATCCTCCAAAAACAAAATACCTTCCCGGCAATCTATTGAATAGGGTGTTCCAATTGTATGACATAATGTTGTCAGATTTCCACCCCACAGTCGGCCCAATACATTCTGATGATTACCTTTTGAGAGAACATGGACATTGCCTGAATCAGGCATTTGATCCGGAAAAGTTTCTGTCAATGCCTTGTAAAGGGATTCAATTGTTTGATTGTCCGCATCTGCCAGCATGGTGATTACAGGACCATGAAATGTTACCCAGCCATAGTTGAATGCAAAAAGATTCAGAATTGGCGTGATATCACTAAAACCAATGATGCGTTTGGGAATGACTTTTGTTTGAGGAATATTAAGATATGGCAACATCCGAATGCTTCCAAAACCGCCCCTTGCGCAGATAATGGCATGAATGTCATCACGCCTGAGAAGATATTCAAATGTTTTTGCGCGTTGGGTATCGTTTCCTGCAAGATAGCGGTTTCGTTCAAAAATTCCCCTGGGAATTTCCACATGAAATCCCATTTCTGTGAGTACTGATATCCCTTTGTTTAGTTTATCCAGATTGAAAGTGGCAGCAGGTGCTGCAATTCCAATTGTATCACCATGATTTAATGGTTTTGGAACGATGATTTGGCTCATAAATCTATTTCTGTAACGACTTCATCAAGGTCTTTTTCATTGATATCTGGAAACAATTTGTCCACATCGTAAATAATGGCCGTTTCATTACCATCTTTCCAGACACCTTCAATATACTGATCCATTTTGGGAAAAATACTTTTAGCTGAATAGATTTGCTGGGAAGAAAACTCAACAATTCCCTCAACCGAATCCACAATAACCGCGATAGTGCCGGTTTTTGCCGATGAAATCAATATGCGGTCGTTAATATCCAATTCTTTTTGTGGTAAAAAAAAGCGTTTTCGAAGGTCAAAAACAGGCAGAATTCGTCCTTCCATGTTGATCAAACCAATCAAAAAATCAAGTGATTCCGGCACTTGAATAAGTTCAATGGCACGAATAACTTTTTCGACATTTTCCAATCTGATTGCAAATCGCTGGGAATCAATCCGAAAAACAAAAAATTGATTCTTATTGGCAACATTGTCTATCATATGGATTCTCCTGACGCAATGAAAGAGGTGGAGACAAAATTTCATGATGAATCATTGCTTTCTCAATATTTATCCGCCTGAAAGGGCCCTTTTTACAAATACGTTTTTTTGGGGAAATATCTATTTTGGTTTGTGCAGGTTGAATGGTTGTATCCGAATGCTTTACTGGAAAAGGAGACGCTCGTTTATCATCGTATTCATTCGGTTCTATTCTTTCCCATTCATTGCCCGCTGTTTGTGCAACATTATCCCATTGTTTTGCTTCAATCCGATCTTCCAGTGAACGTATCCACTCAACAATTTTATCTTTCATACCGGATTGTCTGGCAGATGGTTTTTCTGCATTGTCATCATCAGGTGCAATTACCACAAATTTGTTAAAAATCCATGATAAGACTCTGCCTATTATGACAAGAATAAAAATAAAGAAAAATATATAATCGCCAATATCCATAATTCCTCATTTACCAGTAAAGGGTCATGCCATAAAGCTTGAAGTATGAATTGCTCTCCAAAAAAATAATGTGTAGAGACATAGCATGCTACGTCTCTACAGTACATTTACCTCAAAACGAACAATATCAATAATGGGGAAGTTATTTTCAGAGAATTCCTAAGATTCACTTTCATCTTCACCAGCACCCGCTTTTCCGATATAGGAGCGCATATCCGTATCAGCCATAATATTTTTCATTTTATAGTAATCCATAATTCCCAGATTGCCTTTGCGAAAAGCTTCAGCCATAGCCAATGGGACTTCAGCCTCAGCTTCAACAACTTTAGCGCGCATTTCTTCAACTCTGGCTTTCATTTCTTGTTCGGCAGCAAAGGCCATAGCGCGTCGTTCCTCAGCTTTTGCCTGTGCGATTTTCTTGTCAGCCTCAGCCCTGTCAGTTTCAAGTTCAGCACCGATATTTTTACCAATGTCAACATCAGCAATATCAATGGATAATATTTCATAAGCAGTACCAGAATCAAGCCCTTTGGATAAAACTGTTTTGGAAATGGTGTCTGGATTTTCAAGCACTTGTTTATGCGAATTTGCAGAACCAATTGTGGTGACAATGCCTTCCCCGACACGCGCCAGTATTGTTTCTTCACCGGCGCCACCCACCAAGCGATCAATATTGGCACGTACTGTGACCCGCGATATGGCTTTCAGCTGAATGCCATCTTTGGCCATGGCGGCAACCAATGGTGTTTCAATAACTTTCGGGTTAACACTCATTTGAACAGCTTCCAGCACATTTCGACCGGCTAGGTCGATTGCTGCTGCACGATTAAAATTAAGATCAATGTTGGCTTTATCGGCAGCAATTAAGGCCTGAATAACACGCTGAACTTCACCGCCTGCCAGATAATGAGATTCCATGTCATTGGTGGAAAGCGCTATGCCAGCCTTTACTGCCATAATTTTACACTCCACAATTAATTTGGGGGGAATCTTGCGAAATCGCATAAAAATGATATTGAGTAAGCCAACACTGGCACCTGATACCAATGCCTGCACCCAAAGCGATATGGATGACCCTACAAAATATATTAATACAAATAGTGCAATTATTAGCAATACAAGAATAATTTGGGTGAATGCCATAACGTCCTCCTGATAAAAGGGTTGATAAAAATTTGGATATCCTTTTTAATATTTTCTATGAATATTAAAAAGTATATCAGACTGATTTGCTTAGTCAACAAATAAATGTCTACAATTATCATGCCTGAATTATTAAATTTGGATGATATCATAGACATTTGAAACAGTTTTTTTATTATATTCTTTGTGTATCCCAAAACGCTGTTTTTACTGACTGTAGATAACCTGATTTGTTTTTGTACTTGACCCATGATTGATTTCAGATTATTAATTGATATGAGTAATTTTCAAAATTGTCTGTGGCATGAAACTTGCTCAAAATATATTTTTTTTCATAAATGTCAAATCTATATGCTTTTTTTTAGTCCGATCAAAGGAGCCTTTCATGATTCAGTTGACATTAAGAGCCAAGATACTTTCTGGCTACCTGATAATTACATTTTTGATTTTAATTGTCGTAATCATATCATTCATTCAATTTGTGTCTCTTGGAGACCGATTGAAATATCTAAAAGATGAAGTGGCAAGAGGGGTTATTGTTGCAAATGATATTCGCTCAGAAGTTCTGGCAATGCGGACTTCAGTGGAAAAATTTTTGTATCTGAACAAAAATAAAGATTTAAAACGTGCTCAGACCCATATTGAAAAAGTCAATAAATTATTGGATGAGGCCAAACAAAAAATCAAAAAGGCCGATCAGGTCGCCCAGCTTCGTCAAATCGAAGATACCTGCCACGAATTTATTGATAAGTTCAACAAAGTAGCTATTCGCATAACCGCTGGTAACAATACAAAGAAAGAATTATTTAAATCTGGTAAAAAGATTGAATCCAAACTGAATGATGTTGTCATCAAAAATCAAGAATCGTTTCAATTAGACGTGTTAGATATTTCATTAAAAGCGCTCAAACGTTTCATCAAAGCTGAGCTTGATGTCAACAGTTTTTTGCTGGATAAACAACCCGATCAGCTGAATCGGGCAGTCTCTATTCTCAATGGTGTGCTTGATGACATGGAAAGCCAACAAATTCTTGACAATAAAGCACTTATTTACAATATTGAAGACTATTTGGATAACTTTGAAGGTCTTGCAGCGGTAATCCTCAAAATGGAAGATGAAATCAATAAAACCATTCTTCCTTTAGCACCACGTATTGTAAAATTATCCAAAGAAATTGCAATTTCAGGCTGGAATGAAATGGAACATTTCAGTCATGATGTCGAATCACGTGTCCGAAAAACAGGTAAGCTGATGCTTTCCATTGGTATTTTGGCGATTCTACTCGGTTTTACAATGGGAATTTTTCTTGCCCGAATGATTATCAAACCCATTATAAAAGTGGTTGACTTTGCAGGTAAGGTCTCCAAAGGAGATATCTCGAAACCTTTGGATATCAAACAAAAAGATGAAATTGGTCAGATGGCTGAAGCTCTGAACAATATCCTGATTGACATGATGGGAACTCAGCAAAAACTCATGAATAACCTGGATCGACTGCCCACACCAGTGATTGAAGTGGATAAAGATTATACCATTGTCAGTGTGAATCAGGAAGGGGCAAAAATTGTTGACAAGACACCTTCTGAGTTAGTTGGCAGAAAATGTTATGAAATTTATGCCTCTGATCATTGTCTGACAGAAGAATGTGCATTGCACAAAGCCATTCAGGAAGATTGTATTTTCACCAGCGAAACTGTTATCAATCCAGAATCTTTAAATCTACCCATTCGCTATACAGGATTTCCGGTAAAAGACAATTCTGGAGATATCATTGGTGCTGTCAAATATGTTTTGGATATCAGTGGTGAAAAAGAAATTAATGCAGAAATCAAAAAGCTTATTGAGGCAGTCAATGCCGGACAATTGACTGTTCGTGCTGACAATCAACGGTTTATCGGGTCATATGCCCAACTGGTGGAAAATGCCAATGGGATTGTAGAGGCGTTTCTAAAACCCCTTAACGAATCACACAATATTCTCAAACAAATGGCAGATGGGGATCTGTCAATTCGAATGGATGGTGATTATCAGGGCGATCATGCCATGATGAAAAATTCCATTAATAATATGTTGGGTTCTTTTAACAGTATTCTCAAACAGGTTGAATCGGCAACCGATGATGTGGCCGGATCCTCTTCCGAGTTGGCATCATTTAGTCAGAGTTTATCTGAAGGTTCTCAGGAACAGGCTGCATCGGTAGAACAAATATCAGCCAGTATTCATGAAACAGATCAGCAAATCAATATGAATGCAGATAATGCCGCAAAAGCCAATGAATTGGCTGATGACAGCGTTCAGGCGGCAATTTCTGGTAAGGAAGAAATGACAAAAATGATTTCCTCTATGGAGGAAATTCACAAATCATCACAAAATATTTCAAAAGTAATTAATGTAATCAATGAAATTGCATCACAAACCAATATTCTTGCCTTAAATGCAACTGTTGAGGCTGTTCGTGCAGGCCAGTTTGGAAAGAGTTTTGCGGTTATTGCGCAGGAAGTTCGAAATCTTGCAGGGCGAAGTGCTCAGGCGGTCAATGAAACCGCTGAACTGATTGCAACATCAAATAAAAAGGTCAATGAGGGGGTCAGTATTGCTGAAAGAACAGCCGAATCCCTTGAAACAATTGTTGAAAATATTGTAAAAGTAAGGGATCTTGTTGAAGATATCAACGTTGCCAGTAAGGAGCAGGCTGTTGCCATGAGTCAATTAAATGATGGGATGGGGCAAATTAGTTCGGCAACAGAAAATATGAGTACGAGAAGTCAGGAAACTGCAGGATCGGCTGTACAGTTGAAAAATCTGGCCAGTGAGTTGAAAGAACAAATCAGCAAATTTAAATTGTGTGCGGACAGCGAATGTGTTACCAAAATGGATAAAGATTCCTGGGATATAGATGAAACAGACGATAAAATAGAGAATGAACAGCAGCAGATTTCATGGAAACCAAAAGAAGTGATTCCCCTTGATGAGGATGAGCGGGGATATGATGATTTTTGATTGCACTGATTCGTGCGATTCTAATTAAATATGAGGAGAATCCTGGCATGCAATATGTTTTTTTTCTCGGCGGACATGATGCCGAAATGCTTGAAATTCGAAATATACTTGAAACAAAAGGTATTCAATATTTTGATCGGCATTTAAAATGGGGGGCTGAACTTTCTGAATATCAAGCTGAACTGAATCTTCTCCACAAGTATCAAACACCTGTTTTTGTTGAACTGAAGCTGAATTATACTTACCCCAATAATGCAATCATTATTGATCATCATGATTCTCGTGCCGGAAAAGATAAATTAACTTCCATTGAACAAACTGCTCAAATTCTAAGCATTCAGATGAACAGACATCAACAATTGATCAGTATCAATGATAAAGCCCATATTCGTGGCATGAAAGCTTTTGGCGCGACAGACGCTGAAATAGAACATATTCGCTTACTGGATCGAAAAGCTCAGGGGGCAACACAAAAGGATGAACAAAACGCATTAAAAACCATTTCGGAAAATATCACTGTATGTTGTAAAGACGTTGCAATCATTCAAAGCTTAAGCGAAAAAACCAGTTGCGTGGTTGATCGCATACATGATCATTACAAACATATCATTGTATTTTCACCTGATGGCAACATGCATTACTTTGGTCCGGGCGAGAATGTGTTTTATTTTCGTGATATTCTCGCAGGCAAACAAAAAGATAATCCATCCATACATTTCTGGTATGGGGGGGACTTGCCTGATTTTGGTTTTCTGGGCGCCAATCATAAGTTAACAAATGAATTTATTAAGGATTACTTGTGTGTTGCGCAGGCGGACCAGCCATGAATGAAAACAGGATTATTCAGGGGTCTTTTTATTTTGATCCTAACGATCCTGTATTTCAGGTTCATTTTCCATCATTTGCAGTGGTTCCAGGCAGTTTGATCATTGATGCTTTTCTTAAAGCGATAAAAAAAAATGGTCCCTTATCCAACAATATTACGATTCAATCCTTCAAATTTATTCAGTTTGCAAAGCCTGGTAATGCAACATATGAAATCAAAATATCCAATTCCCAAACCCGATGCGTATTATTTCAAAACCAAAAAATGATTGCCAAAGGCCTGATCACACATGAAACTTAAATTTTCAGGAAAACGTTCATTAATTCTGGGAGGTTCCTGTGAAACCGCTTTAACTCTGGCCAGATTAATGATTGAATCCCAATTATTCCCCATTTTAAGCTATCGAAATCATGATGCTCAAAAGCGCATAAAGGAGTACCTTTCTCCTTATTTTTCCGGTCAATTTGATACCATTCAACTGGATTTTTCCAGACAGGAAACCATTACCTCGCTTGAAAACACAAAATGGGAAAACATAGATTATGTGATTGATTTTATACAAGGTGATTACGAAAGTTTGATTCCTGGCGCAGATGATAAGCATATCAATGATTATATGGCATGCAATATCATCAGCCGCTCGATTTTACTTCAAAGAATTTCCCGTGCAATGCTGGCCAGAAGGCAAGGTCGCTTCATCTATATTTCTTCAACCGCCGCTATGAAACAAAATCCAGGACAAGGATTTTATGCCGCTGCCAAACAGGCATCAGAAGCCATTTACAGAAATATCGGCATTGAAATGGGAGACAGGGGGATAACAACTGTTTCATTACGCGCTGGCTATATTGACACAGGACGTGGAAAAGACTACCTGATAAACCATACAGACATGAACAGGTTTGGTTTACAAACAAAACAGGTTGCAGAAACAATTATATTTTTGGTCTCCGATAGTGCATCAGGCTTTAATGCCACTGAACTTGTTTTAGATAAAGGGTTGATTGCGTCAAAAAATTAGTTCAGCAGTTTTTTTATATCTTTATCAGACAGTACTGTAATTTCCTTTATTATTTGATGTTCAACGCCTTTTTGGATTATTTTGTCAGCGGTGTTCTTGAGACCTTTAATCAAGCTCTATTTCGCACCAATTTACGTTCCACTTTCAATATGCTTGCCTGCAACAGTTTTCAAGTATCAAAATTTAGCATGGTTTGTACCGCCTCTAATGTATTCCTTTCTAATCATGTTGATACAATTGATAATACGCCTGTTGCAGATCTTCTGTTTCCTTTTCAAGGGCAAGCAATAATGCTTTGGTCTGCTCACAATTTTTTTCATTCGCAGCAACTCCTAGATCAAACGCAATTTTTTTGATTTCGCCCGCCATGATCGTTGAAGCGGATGATTTTAAAGATAGTGCATTCATGGAAATTATATCAAAACTGTTTTCTTCTGAAGCTTGCTTAAACGTGTTGATTACATCGGGTAAATCATCAATAAAGACTTTCAACACTTCATTAAATATATCCGCATCACCAAGATGATTAATTGCCTTTTCTTTATCAATGATTTGGTCGAGCGGTTTGATATATGGCAGATTCAGTTCTGTTTGTCCGGAAGATCTGCAGATTGTTTCAATACAATCGATCAAATCTCTTGCATTTATTGGAATTTCAAGCCATTCAGCAATGGGAACGTTTTGAAAATGTTTGCGGCAATTTTTGTCAGGCATTTTTCTGGAAAGCGCAATAACAGGTATTTTTGCAAAGTCACTGTTTTGGAATCTTGTCATCCAATGATTATCTGGCATATTTTTCTTTGAAACAGAAATCAATATGGCCTGATATTCAGAAGAATGGTATTTTTCAATAGCTTCATCCAGCTCACTTGCAATAACAACCTGACTTCCAATCTGGGTTAAAATTTTTGAGATCAACTTGATCCGAATTGGATGGGATTCAATCATAAGAATTTTCAAATCAGTAAACGAAAATGTTGTATAGTTTTTTCCAAATGTTTCCTCACCGACAGTTCCTTCGATAGGGCATTTTTCAAAAATTGCTGTGAATGTAAAATTCGAACCTTTATTTTCTTCGCTCACAAATGATGTTTTTCCACCCAACAAATGAACGAGTTCCTTAGTTACTGCAAGTCCCAGCCCCAGGCCAGCATTTGTTCGAGACATGGATGTATCTGCCTGACAAAAGACCGATTGAAATAAAAAGGTTTCAACCTTTTTTGAAATGCCTACGCCTGTATCTTTTACTTGAAATTCCAACGTCAAACGATCTTCTGATTCCATAATTTTGTCCACCAGAATATGAACGCTTCCTTGATCGGTGAACTTTATGGCATTATCTGTTAAATTAAATAATATTTTTCTTAGTTTGATGGGATCACCACAAATAAAGGCGGGAACATTGTCCGAAATGGTGAAATCAAATGCAATATTTTTCTTCTGAGATTTTTGCTTTAGTTGTATATGAAGATTTTTCAGTGTTTCATCAAGGCTGAAAGATAAATGGGCAACCCTGACAGGTGTACCGCGTTTAATATCAGAAAAATCATTAATATCATTTAAAAAGGTCAGCATTTCACGCGAATGGTTGCGTGCAATGTCCAGATATTCCTGTTGTTCGTCGGATAGCTGTGTTTCAATTAATAGTGTTAACATCCCATTGATCGCATTGAGCGGGGTTCGTATTTCATGTCCCACATTTCTGAGAAAATTTAGACGATTTTTGTTTCGGTCCGCAAGTTCATTTTGTATTTGTATATATGCCTCAACACGCTTTTTACGTTCGCTGATTTCAATTTTCATTTGTTCATTTGTCAGGGAAAGTTCGGCTTTGCCTTCAGAGACAAGATTTTGAAGCCTCCTTATTTCTCGTTCTTGAATTCGAATAATTTGACGTGTTTTTATTGTCTGATAAATCAGTATTGCGATAATTATCATTAAGACAAGTATAACAAACCCCATAATTGGAAAAATATATGATAACATGTATACCTCATCAGAGAAAAAGTATGTTTAATTAATATATGGTCAAAATATTCCCAAGACATATGAAGTTTCAAATAATGACTATAGGTTAACTTGAATTACAATTTATGATGTATCAATTTATTATTGCGAGGCTGCCGATAAAAACCGCAAGCGATCATAGCCTTTTTTTTCTTCTACCTGAGTAAAAAATTCGTACAACATATTGATATTCTTTTCTGCAGCTTCTAAAAAAGACAGGCGTTGATCAGGCTTCAAGCTTGAATACAAGTCTAAGAAGTCAGTCAACAGATTATCCGCATTCACAGCGACATTTAAGTAAGATGCTCGAACACTGTCCTTAGTGATTGCGCGTTCAAAAGCAATGATCCTTTCAAAGTATTGCGGATGCCAAGCCGCTAAAAACAATAAATTTGAAATATCATCTGTTTCTTTCATGCGCTCAATATTTGCCATTACAAGATCGCGTAATTTTTCAGAATGGGCCAGTGCTTTCATGTAATTGAAAATATCTTTATCTGGTAAATTGTAGGCTGTATCCAATGCACGAGTTCGTAAGGCTGGCTGCGTGATTGTTTCAAATGCATTGAATAACAAATAAAAGTCCGCTTTATCTGGAATTTGTGCAAGGGCCAGAAGTTGTGGTCTTTCTGTTGATGACAGGGATTGAATGAATTGTATCATGCGCATCATCACTTTGCTGTCAGGAGCTTTGGTAATTGCTGACAAAAATCGGCTCAAATCATCATCAGATAAGCCAGACATGATACCAAAAAGCTGATCCAGATACTCCCCATTGATTGCATCCTCGGCAATTTTTAAAAAAGGAATTAGATGAACTGGTTGTTGCCTGATGGTTTCCTGTAGAAAAATTACTCGGGTATTATCATCCAGACGATCCATTACATGAATGATGATTTCGACCATATCTGATGCTTTGGCAACCAGCGTAATAAAAAGTCTTAATTCAGCACCAGACAACACACTTGCATGATTCAAAAATAAAGATCTGCGATTGGCAACAAATTGATCGGTTTGTATTTTAAGGGAATCATATGTATTGCGATAATTTCGATTAAACAGGCGCGCCACAGTATCACTACTTTTCGCGCATACACCGGCAATTACGAAATCATTAAAATCTTCTTCCTCAAGCCCCAACTTTCGGGCATCTTCTTCAGCAATCAGACGATATCGATTGAATAACTTCGCAGCATTTTGATTATTGGGATATTGTCTCTTTTTTTTCTTTTGGTTCTGCGTTTTGTCTGAGCTCAGGCTGCGATGCACATAATCTACCAATATTTTTGAGGGGCGCCCCCCATTCAAAACATGTAATTTTCGTGCAAGATAATCCAATCGAACAACCACTTGTGGCTCTGGCTGAAAAAGATGGGGCAATTTGGCTGATTGTATGGGTTTTAAGGCAGTGGATATCTCTTTTAGTTCATGAAGCGCATAATTACTTACGCCTGCATCAAAATTTGCGGCAAGGGTGTTTATATTAATGGACATTGATATTTCCTTCAGTCGAAAAATATTGTTTCCCTGAAAATATGTTCGAGTTTTCATTAAACTCAATATATTTGAATATAAAAAATTAATATCTTTAATTTATGAATTATGCAACAAAAAAACGTCATGCGTGATGTTCAAGTTTTGACTACAAACAAATGAGAAAGCGTTATAGCAGGCTTATCTAAAAGTTGTGGGAATTTTCATAAAATGGGCCTAGCGAAAAATGGTCAAATTCGGGCGATAATGCGCACAACAAAATCTATTTAAATTGAATAGGTTAAAAAAATATATGAGGATTATTGGTCACTAATGACACAATTATCTGATTCAATAATCGATTCAAAAAAATGAATTTTATAAAATTTCCATAAATAACAAATGGTTAATAATAATAAATGATGTGGCACATGCCTTGCTCTAAACCTGGACAATGAGGTTACAAGTAAGCAACTTTATTCATTTCCTTTAACAACGCAATGACAGGAGTTCAATAATGAAAACCTGGGAACAACTTATTAAAGGAACATTGGAAGGCAATGTTCGTTCGCTGGCACGTCTAATCAGCAAAATTGAAAATCGTGAGAAGGGATGGCAAGATGCCATGACCCAAATCTATCCCCACTGTGGAAAAACAAAAGTTATTGGTATCACCGGTTCCCCTGGTGCGGGTAAAAGTACGCTGACTAATGCTGTGACAGTAAGACTTCAACAACTTGATAAAAGCGTTGGTATCATTGCAGTTGATCCATCCAGTCCTTTTTCAGGGGGCGCTGTGCTTGGGGATCGGTTACGAATGCGTGATGTTGGCAAATTGCCGGGGGTATATATCCGCTCAATGGCAACACGCGGCATGCTTGGCGGTTTGTGTCAGGGGGCGCGTGATGTGGCCCGCATTCTGGATGCTTTTGGAAAAGATCTTGTATTAATTGAAACTGTTGGCGTGGGACAGGATGAAATTGAGGTGGTTAAAACAGCAGATATGGTTCTGGTGGTTTGTGTTCCTGGCCAGGGTGATGCCATACAGGCTATAAAAGCCGGTGTGATGGAGATTGCGGATATTTATGTTGTGAACAAAGCGGATCGTCTGGGAGCTGATGAGGTCGTGGCTGATATTCAGGGCATGCTTGAACTCTCTGATAAAAAAGTGCCTGTAATGAAAACAATTGCATCTGAACATAAAGGAATTCAAACACTGGTAGATGAAATACTTTTGTGTATGAACCAGCAAAAATTAAATGATCAATTTCGTCTCGAACAAATTCGTGACGAAATTTTATCTTTGACACAACAGATGGTTTTTCAATCGATTTATGAAAAGTGGCAGGCCAATGGTTTTTTGACACAGGCCATTCAAAATGTTTTAAATGGAAAAACAGACCCTTACACCCTGGTTAAGGATGAGTGTATGTACAAGTTGGGGGAAAAAAAATAATGAATGGGTACATTTATTTTTTGAACTGAGACCTTTTTTCAAGACTTTCCTTAAATAATAGAAAATAATTACAGGAGACCATAGAAATGGCTGAAATAGAAAACATTGCAATGACTAAAAAACTTGCAAATTTCATTGTCACTACTGAAACACAAACAATATCTGATGAAATATTTGAACACGCTAAAGTCGCATTCATGGATTGGTTGTCTGTCTGCATTGCAGGAAAGGATGATCCGCTGGTCAAAAAACTTATTGCACATAGTGACATGATGGGTGGTAAGAAACAGGCAACACTTATCTGTGATGGTTCACAGCGAAACGTGTGTGATACTGCCTTAATCAATGGCGCAGCATCTCATGCTCTGGATTATGATGATACGCTGGTTTCATTTCTGGGACATCCATCAGTCACAGTGTTTCCATCAATACTGGCACTGTGCGAATGGAAAAAATTGAGCGGCAAAGATTTTCTGTCTGCTTACCTCATTGGGATTCAAGCCGGTGGAACAATTGGCGCCTGTGCGAGCCTTGATCATTATATGGCAGGATGGCATGCAACGTCTACATTGGGGTATTTCGCATCAGCTGCAGCTTGCGCGCGCTTATTAAAACTGGATACAGAAAAAACACAGCATGCACTTGGTATAGCGGGAACCCAATCCGCTGGCCTGAAACGTGTTTTTGGGAGTATGTGCAAACCTTTCCATGCAGGTCGATCTGCTCAATCGGGCTTGTTTTCTGCACTGATGGCTGAAAATGGCTTTACCAGCGCCACTGATATTCTTGAAGGGCCACAGGGCTTTTTTGAAGCCTTTAAAGGGAAGGTGAATCCTACCATTCTCAGTTTTCTGGGGCTTGGATGGGATGTTGCCAATTTGTCTCAAAAGTATCATGCATCATGCCATGCCACTCATTCTCCCATTGAAGCCGCATTGGACATTGTTCAAGCACATAAACTGTCGTTAATTGATATTCAATCCATAACTGTAAGATCCTCCCAATTGGCAATTGATGCTGCGGGCAAAAATGAACCCAAAACCGGTACAGAAGGAAAGTTTAGTATTCCATTTTGTGTTGCAAGTGCATTGATTCATGGTGAAACTGGCATGCAGGCGTTCACTGACGATCGCGTTCTTGCGCCAGATATTCAGGCGCTGATGAAAAAAATTAACCTGCATCTGGATGACAAAAAAACAGGTCTGGAGGCGACAGTTTGTATTCAAACAAAAGATGGTCAACAGTATTGTGCGGATTCTGATATTCTTCAACAAATCCCCCCGCTGGAGATGAAAAAGTCGCGTGTTCGTTCAAAATATAGAGACCTGTGCGAACCTGTACTGGGGGAAAAAATTACACTTGCCATTGAACAGGATATTGATCAGTTGAAAGACATGACCCATATGGCTGATTTAATGGCCCGTTTTCGGAGGAATGTATGAGCCGAGAATTATTGATAACAAATATTCAACGTTTTTCAACCAATGATGGACCGGGATTCCGAACAAATGTCTTTATTAAAGGATGTTCAATGAGATGTTCCTGGTGCCATAATCCAGAAACCATTTGCATTCAAAGGGATTTATTCTGGAAAAAACGATTGTGCATTCAATGCGGTTCATGTTCTGACGTATGCCCTGAACATGCCATTCATTTACCTGAAGGCGGGTTTTCAATGTCGGATCAACCAGACGATGTGAATGAACAAATTCATATTATCGACAGAGACAAATGCACACGATGCATGGCCTGTGTTGAAGTCTGCCCATCTGGTGCAATGGAAATTTCAGGAAAAGCCACAACAATCGACGAAATCATTAAGGAAGTTGAAAGTGATATGTCATTTTATGCCAACTCAGGCGGCGGAATGACCATATCAGGAGGAGAACCGACAACGCAAAATCAAACAATTGCCGGTTTAATTGACAGGGCTCATGCACGAGGTATCGAAGTTTGTCTGGATACAAATGGCTATTGTCTATGGGATACGTTCCAACCACTGACAAAAAAGTCGGATATCGTACTTTTTGATTTAAAACATTTGGATCCCAAAGCCCATATAAAGGAAACAGGTGTTGATAACACGCTCATTTTGGACAATCTAAAAAAGTTGATCCAATATCATATGCACGTCTGGATTCGTATTCCCATTATTCCAAATTTCAACCAGAACGATGCCTTTTATGAAATGTCATCGAACTATCTGTCCACGCTTGATGGCAAAATCGAACGAATCGACTTGCTTCCCTTTCATAATTGGTGTGAAGATAAATATGGCTGGTTGGGAAAAAAATGGCCGCATAAAGCGCATGACGCACTTGATCCATCAATACTTGATCCTGCATTAAAAATATTTCGCAAGAAGGGATTAAATGCAACAATTGGGGGATCCGGATTTGAATGATAACCAGGTTTATTTATTGTTTGGACATTGATGCTTTATCATTTGCTTATGGGGATTGAGGACGCTTTAGCGTCCTTTCTCAATTCAGCTTTTCGTTCATTATATCAATTTTTCATAAAATTCGCCACGAAAACAATGGTTACTACTCATTGAACTGGCATAAGCACCTGCATTTATCAAGGCAACCCAGTCTCCTACCTTTAATATGGGCAGTTTTCCTTCAAACCAGATATCATGCGCTTCATTAATATTTCCCACAAGAACTTGTTTGATGCTTTCATCTTCTCGCTTTATACAAGGTAATGGATAAAAGGGAAGGTTATAAAATACAGGCTCAGGGGCCAGATTAAAACCGCCATTCAGGTAAACAAAACATCGCCTTGATTTCACCTCAACCTCAACAACCTGCAAAGCAAGCAAACCCGCATCTTGAATGATATAAGAGCCAGGTTCGACCTGTATCTGAATCCCTCTTTCTTCAGGAAAATATTCGTGCAAAGGCGCAGCCCAGTCTGAAAGATTTAAGGGAGAATCCCCTTCTTGAAAAGGAATTCCAAGGCCGCCGCCAAAATTGATTTCTCGAAGTTCGTGAAAATTCTGACAGATTGAAGACAACTTTGCTACAATTTTTCGAAAAGTGCTGATAGAAGAATTTAAATAGCCACAACCACTGTGGACATGTAATCGCTGAACAGTCAGTCTATTTTTCCTACATAAATCGATTGCCGCATTAAGATCATCCAGATAAATTCCAAATTTTGAGGCCGTTTTGCCACTGTAGCACAACTTTTCATTATACCCTAGTGATATGGATAAATTGAGACGCAGCCCAATATGATTGACAAACTGACGCGCTCCAATATTATTAATTGCGGATAATGAGTCCGCATTAATGCGTATATCAGGTATCCTTTCAAGTACATTTAAGTCTGATGGAGATAAGGCTGAAGATGTGTAAGAAATGTCTTGTGGAGAAAACCCGGCACTCAGGGCGTGGAAAATTTCTCCAGGTGAACAGACATCAATCCCTGTTGAAAAATTTTCCTTCAAAAAAGTCAACAATGGCAAAAAACGATTGGATTTCAATGCATAAAAAATTTGACAGGAAAGTCCTTCCAAAGCTGTTTCCAGCCTTTTAATATTGCTTTCTATTCTTTTTCTGAAATATAAAAAGACAGGCCGCTCATAGTATTGTATCTTTTCCTGAACCACATGCTGCTCAAAACATAATCTCCCTGCCTCGTAATTCAGTCCTTCTCGTTGCCACCAATCATTCAGTGAGCGATCTTGGTTAAGTGTTTCCAAATAAGCTGCACCTTCTGCGCTAATTGATTCGGAGTTTCCTTTAATCCAAAAACGACATAATGGTGCATTGCAAGAGCAGGGAAACTGACGAAATAACTTCTTTTCAGTATGTGCATAATCAATCGTTAATAATTCACCAATATTAATATCGCGAAGAACCTCTAAGGTCAAATTTTGCATATTAATCCGGGCATTGGGTTCACAGGAATGCATTAAATAACCTGCAAATTTTGTATCCAAAAAGTGACGATCCGGACTGATTTCCAACGTATGCTGAGCAACCTTATTAACAATTTTCCCTTTTAACCGATATATCTGGCCTGCAGATATCGGGCAGGTAGTAACAACACCGTGTCCTTTCTGATCGCAACTTTCTGTCTGTTTTATTGTAAACTCGACTGGCGGATAGATTTCCTGTTTACCAACAATCATCATTGAATCCTTTAAAAGATTAAAACCATTAATACTGAAGAATACTTTCAATGTAAATGATTGATTCAACACTTTCGAAAAATTTCATAAATCGTCAAGGCTGTTCGCGGGTAAACTTCAGCATTTTTAATAAGAATGTCTTTTGATATCACTAATACAGAAGAATCTTGTGATATCATATCATGTTTGTAGCGGGAGACAGATAAACAATCTTCCCCAAAAAGATCGCCCTTTTTAAAAAGATCATTATTGGATGATTTGACCTCTCCAGATGTAATACAATATAAGTTATTGGCTTCATCATTGGCTTTATAGATATTTTGTCCTGAAGGAAAATATTGTTCTGTCGCACTTTCAGATATCATTTCAAGGGCTTGTATGCCAAAAGTATTAAACAGTTTTGAGTTTGATAAATGATATATTCTTTCAATGATATTCATTTTTTTGGCTTTTGGTTTCACAGAAAAAAGAAGTAATATGGCTTTCTTGAATAATGATGAATCACTGTTTCTCATTCTTTTTCTTAAAATGGATTGATACTTATCCTGATCCTTCGTCCAAAGAATTTGTGCTGCTGCTGTACATTCGATTGGTATATTACTTTCAAGAGAGTTTACGACAATTTTTTCCAGATTCAAGTTCTGAACTGAAAAGTTATCCATATAGAATTTAATTCTATCCTCAATGGGTCTGGCATCAATGAGCGGTAATATCAATTTAAAGATTTTTCTGCTGACACCTTGCTCAATTGTTTCAATGGCATTTCCTCTTTCTTTTGCAGACTTGGAATGAAGCGATGCATTCACCAGTTCATAGTCTGGCAATTTACCACCCAGTGTGAGTTGCTCTAATACATACTCAACAATTGTACTGTGAATATCTAAGTAAAACTTTTTTAAAACCTCAAGTCCGGGTGTTGTCGTTTCCTGGGCAAGCGTAGAATAGTAGTATAAAAACTGATAGGCATTGATTAATTCTGGAATGATCATTTCTGAAGACAGCAGTTCAAATTGTGGAAATGCGATACGTGAAAGCACTCTGGCTGCAATGGATCTCCCTTTGTAAGAATAATGACGAGAGCGAATAATATGAATTACAAAAGGGACACTTTTTAATCCTAAACTATGGATCACCTGCTCGGCTTTCCGACGTTCATAAGACGTAAAATATTGTGCATGTAACAACAAGGGCGATATGAAGTTGGAGCTTCCAATTTTGGCGAAAGCATCCATTCCCATAATGCGATCATCAGAATCTCCATTTTGAATTCTTTCCAGAATTGGCGGGATTAACCGGATTGAGTTCTTAGTGATCAGCCGACATATTGCTTTTAATGACGTTTTTCTAATGATTGGATTTGGATGGGCCAGATACTGTACAATAAAAGATGCATATAATTCATCTTTTGTTCTTCCCATTGCTGTAATGGCTGCATTGATATGTTCATCATTGCCTTTTGCCAGGCTTTGAATAATGTTGATCGCTTCTTTTTTACTTTCAGATTTCCAACTATTCCATAATGCAATTGCACCAATCGCAATTTCATCTGGTTTTGAAGATGACGCCAATTTAAAATATTTTGCCTGAGGAATGCCATTGACAACGATTTCTTCTATTAATTCTGTTCCAATGTTTAAATTATCCTGCCCGATCCATTTAATAATATCTCGAAACAATTTAGAATCTGATTCTTTAATCATTGTTGAAAATATTGGAAGTGTTGACAGTCTTGCTTGATACGATGCGCTGCTGATAAAAGTCATAAATGCGTTAAGCGCTTCCGCTTTATTTTCAATCCACAAAATCCGAATGGCAATTAATGCATCTTTTTCTTTACCAGAAGCGCCAATCCTCTTGAGGTCGTCAATTTGTTTATCACTTAATTTTCGAAGAATATCTTTGTAATTGCTGGAAAAATCCAGCCAGCTGTTTTTGAGATTCGATATCATTGCTGTAATATATTCATCACGTAATATCAGCACCAGAACTAAATACAGCAAGGCACAAAAAATACCAATGAGGGATATATTGGAAGGTTTCAGCATATTGGCAAAAAGTAAAAATATTCCAGCAAATGCAGTGGCAAATGGGACTGCAATCCCTTCAATAAATAATCTGGTCTGTTCCTGGGTTTTTGAAGGTAATGCATTTAATAATAGATTTGTATTGTCATAGTCGATAGAGATATAACAGCCTTGATATGCAATGAATCCAAATAAAGCCGCATAAAAATCATAGCGCATAAACAGTAAAGTAAATGCAATTGAATAGATAATCGGTTGAAAAATCGCTAAATTTCTGACGCCGAACTGGATTGCCATGCGATTAAATAAGAATAGACTGACTGTAAAATTAAACCCATTAATAAAAATGTATAATTTTCCAAAAAGATTTGCTAACTCCGTTTCACTTGTATTTTTTGAAAAAATATCCATGTATTGATACTCACAGATATTTGTCAGTACCTGAGTGATAAACAACACTAGAATGACAATCACTACAAAAGATGAACTTTGTACGGTTGAAATAATTGTTAATATCTGATCTTTGAAACCAGTATTCTCATTTTCATCAACATTTACAACGTCAATTTCTTTTTCTGTGTTGATGATCCATTTTAAAACAGGATATGCGATAAGTGCGAGCAACGACCATGCGAGTAAAAGATTCGTAACACTGGTAAATTGCGTCAGCAGATTGATTGCAAAACCAGCAGTCATTGCGCCAATCGCACCACCACCTGAAAATAATGCAAATAGTCTTTTACCATCTAAGATATCAAAATAATTATAAGTGTAATTCCATAAAATGGAATAAATAACAAAACACCAAAATGTTGTATACATTTTAAAAAAATACAAAAATAAATGATAGGCAAAAGTATTTTTAAATAATGTCAAAAGAACAAAGAACAATACCCCGGCAATGACCTTGCTTAAAATAATATATTCAAAAATACGTTTTTGACCATATTTAGACGATAAATATGAATATAATGGAATATAACAAAGGGTAACAAAGGGGAGTAAGATATATATGACCGGTAATTTATTGACCCCGACATTTAACAAAAACAGGCTGTCTGCTGCTGCAACACCAATTGATAAGCCTGCCTGTAATAATAAAAACAACGAAACAAACTTAAATACAATTTGTCCCTCATCTTTATTGATATTAAAAACTAACGTAATGAAATTTTGCATTTATTTTTTCACTATCTATCTTGCTGATTATAAAAACAATTAATTATTGAAGATTTAAGCGAAGGCCATCAATTGGTTTTCAATTCCATAACCAGACGAAAACCAATATTGCTGTCTCGATGGTTTGGCTTCAGCCATGATCTAGCATTCAGATCCAGACCTTTTGAATCATATGCCCAGGATCCGCCTTTGATCAGTTTAAATGAAGCATCTATTAATGAAGTCAGTTCACTGGTTATAAAAGAACTGGAACACCATTCCATTACATTGCCTTGCATATCATATAACATCCAATCATTAGGCGCTTTTTGAGCAACCGGTTGCGTCGAATTATCAGAATTCGCACAATACCAGGCAAACCTTTCAAGAACAGGATCTTTCGTGCATATCGTTTTTACATTCGTATTCATATGATGCTGCTGAACTTCTCTGATTCTACCTGAACTGGCAGCATAAATCCATTCATTCTCAGTTGGCAGACGATAACGCCATACCTTTTCATTTCGATTTATTTTGTTGATAAATTTTTGAATGTCATTCCAGGATACATTTTCTACCGGACAATTTCCGGGACATTGAAACGTTGAAGGATTCGTCCCCATGACTGCTCGCCATTGTTCTTGTGTCGTTTCTGTTGTTTGCATATATAATATTTTATGTTTATTTTTTGAGTCACTCATCTGTATTTTTATAAATGTCATTTGCAGCATATTGGTAATACAGTCAGGTTGAGCAATTGAGGATTGATTTTTATAATCGATAAACACCCATTCAGAGCCATTACAAAATTGCATCAGTTTTTCTTTTGAATGATAACGAATCATACCTTCATTTTTATCATCACATTGATTGACCATTCCGAGTTGAATACCGCCACTTACAGTGATGTGATGATTAAACTGAGCATCACCATTCACATGTAATACTGCCAAAGGATTTTGTACGCCAAAACCAAATTGTTTATTGTTGAAAATATCATTTTTCAGCAGAAAGGCTTCAGAGTCAATACCATCAAAGAGATCCGCATCAAGACCTGAACCGGGGCCATCGTTTGATTTAATGTTTTTAAGAATTTCTCCTTTTTTTATTTTATCAACAGTTATGGAATTTTCTGCTAATTTAGAATGCGTAATTGATCCATTGCTGATTTTTTCAGTAGTGACTGCATTTTCTGCCAGTTTTGAATGAGAGATTGCCCTATTACCGATTTTTTCAGTTGTTACTGCGTTGTTTGCTAACTTTGATTCTGTGACTGCAGCATCGCTGATTTTTTTAGTAGTGACCGCATTTTCTGCCAGTTTTGAATGAGAGATTGCCCCATTACTGATTTTTTCAGTTGTAACCGCATTTTTTGATAATTTAAAATGCGTAATTGATCCATTGTCGATTTTCCTTGATGTGACAGCTTGTTCCGCAATTTTAGATTCAACAATGGAGCCATTTTTGATTTTATTCGCAGTGACAGCATTTTTTGCTAGTTTAGAATGCGTAATTGATCCATTACTCAATTTTTTAGTTGTAATAGATTGATCTGCCAGTTTAGATTCACCAATGGAACCATTTTTTATTTTTTGAGCGGTAACTGAATTATCTGCCAATTTAGATTCAACAATGGAACCATTACAAATTCTTTCAGATGTAACAGTCTTGTCTGCTGATTTGGATTCATGAACGAAGGCATCAATCATAGATGCCACTGAGTCTGATTGAAATAAAACAACAGCTCCCGACAACTTTTGTCTGGGTTCAATTTCGTGATCATTTTTAAGCGTAATTCCAAGGTAACAATCATGATCTAGAATTTTTGAAGGAACAGGAGTGTGTTCACCTAAAACGACGCTGAACATGCCTTTATTGAATGCAACCTGTTCATGAATTTCTTCCCAAACAGGCTCATTTCCAATCCTCTCAGAATATAATTTAAATGTTGTTTTAAAATGACCATTTACTGGAGAACCATCCGGTTGTTTCAAATATCCCTGATATCTCGTTATAACTGGAATCGCGCCTGATAATTGGACGAAACCTGTTACAAATAAAACAAGATAAAATGTAATACGCATATACTTTCTTTGCAATTCTAACTCCTTTCTTGTTGTCCTTTGAATGAAAAACAAATCAATTTCATTTCTTTATAATACACATTATTCCATTATCATCTTCTTCAACAAGAAAAAATAATTCTTTAATCAATTCATCATCGTTGATATCATAAAATCTTTTGACATATAATTGAAGTTTTTCTTCCATTTCTATACTTGTCGTTGATATAACGATTGGATTTTTTTCGTCTGGCTGATAAACATATGAATCAAGTGATTCATTACTATATTTAATCATCTCTATGCGAGGTGATGTATCACGCCATTGAAGAATATAACATCGTTCCATTTCAAAAAGTTGTGTAACCTTTTCAAGGGTTTCTTTTATAGAGGTAACAGTCAGTGTTTCTTTAATCAATGACAAGGCTGAAGCCGCATACGTCAGATCATGTAATGAAGTGCCATATTTCGTTTTTCCTATAATAACGTAAGATGAAGATTCATAAGTAAAGGTATCAAAAAAGTCACTTGTGATATTTTTACCAAATCGATAAATGAGTGTTTTATATCTGCCTAGGGTGACATTGATTGGCGGAGAATACTTTTCAAGATAATTATTGGCAAGGTCATATGATGTTCTAAATTGTTCTGCTTCTATCAGCTCCTGTTTTGATTGTGACGAGAACTCCCTTAGTACCGAACTCATTGTATTGAATGTATTTGATAAATCATTCACTTCCTGAATATTTAACGTTCCTTTTTCAGTAATTTCATATTCATAATTCCCACTACTGATAATTGATGCCGCCTTGTTCAGCAATACAATACTGTTTGTGATTTGTCTTGATATGATAAATACGATAAGAAATCCAAATAATAATATGCCTATTGTTATTTTTATTGAACTGATCAATAACTCTCTGGTTCGGGTTTTTATTTCCTGGGCATCAATGGTTACTTCAAGAATACCACAAATCTGTTTTGAACTGGAATATAGTGGTACATAGGCGCATATACAACAATATGATGATGGCAACTCCAACAAATCACTTACAATTAAGCCTTTGGTTAATATTTTATTAATTGCATATTTATCAAAAGTAAAGTACTGAAAGGTGAGTTGATTTGTGTTATCGCTGGTTTCAGTTTGATAATCATAGGATTCATCGCCATAGGCTGCAAATAACGATAATTTTTCCGATTTAATAGAAAAAATTTTAATGCGTTTTGCCTGTTTCCAATTAATAATAGATTGAATTGAATCTTCTTGTGTACGAATATCATCCAACTCTTTTCCATTTAAAAATTCAGCAATTGAAACAGCAAGTGACGATGCTTCTTCATTCAATCCCCAATATATTTCCTGACGTTCAGTGACGAACAATAACCCGCTACTGATTATCGCCAGAACTAAAAAAATGGGTAAAATTGTAATTGCATTTTGCGTTTGAATTTTCATAAATTTATCTCAATCAATAATATTAACAAAACGTTTATAAGACGTTAATTTTTAGAAAATTGATAACAACATTTGGACATTCATTAATGATTGTAAAAAAATGTCCTTTGGAAATGCTCAGGACTGTTGCGCCAAGCGCTTTATCTGCTATTAAATCATATGGAATTGCCTCTTCAAGAATAAGAGAGTTAACACCGAATATCGGAATTGACTGTTGATGTTCCTGAGTAATCACTTTGCCATCAACAACAATATATAGTTTTTGCAGTATTGTTCCTGATGGCACAATTACTTTTTCCGGTTGATAATGATATTCGGATGTGACCTCTGCAATCAGTATTAATTCAGAATATTGAAGACTGCTAAATGTTTCTATTTGATTTAAAGCAAATATTTTTTCTGTAATATTCATACCAAATGATCTCTTTCAGATTAAATTTTCATTAAAATGCTGGCGGTATTAAAATTATCCATATATTGAATCTTGTGGGACAAGAATTCTTTTGTTTCATCAATATTCAAAGGAATATTTGACTCACTTTTTAACGCCTCAATGTCAAAATCGTTGAATATCCATATTATGGTATCTTTTTCAAGTACTACTTCGCGCTTTAAATCGTCAATCTGAATGCCATTTTCATGAATGAAACACAAATTAAATTGATTTCGTAACAAAGAATGCATTTTATTTTTGTTCAGATCAATACAAAAAAATGCTTGCACAGAATCACAAAACAGATTTTCTAATTCATGCGCAACTTTGTCCCAATCTCCTGAATAAAATTCAATATATTTATTAAGTATCAACGAAAGGATTGATGATCGTCTAACATCATCATCATAATTCGTACTTTTTGTAATCCAGGCCACAACCATATGGTTCCATCGTGTCCAGCCATAGCCACGATTATCGGCTTTTGCGAAACTGGTAATTGATATATCATCATATTCATTTTCAATTACTTCACGTAACGACCGGATCATTTCCTTTTGTTTACGATTTTTTTCATGCTGAAAATTTGTTTGCTCAATATTTTCATGGGTTTGTTCCAGAGAATCACTCATCAAATTAAACGACTTTGAAAGATCTGCCAGTTCAAGCGGTTTATCAATTTTTATATGTTTTCCATAATGCCCTGCTGCGATTCCAAGAGCGACTTCTTTAAGCTGTTGGATTGGTGAAATGATTTTTTTAGATATGAGAAGTGATATATATGTGACCAAAAGCAATGCAATGATAGCGACAAATGTCACTTTTAACATTGCAATACGTGTTTTGTCGGTAATAATTGAGACATTAATATCGGCCCCTGCAATTGCCTTGATTTCTTTTTTTGAATTTTTTATTGCTGCAAATCCAGATTTTAAGAGACCCCACTCCTCCCAATCTTTTATTTCTGATAGATAGACACTCCCTTTAAATAAAACATCACGTATTTGTTTGTCAGCAGGTGTCGTATCAGCATAACCAATTGCGGTATGGTTTTCATCTACATTTGAATCAATTACATAAATAATTTGTGTTGCCTGATTATAGGCGACTCTTTTTTGCTTCAAAATATCATATTCAACATCAAGATGGGGTGTATCTGTTAATTTCTGCGTGTAAACAAATGTCAGCCCAAGTTTTTCTCTAATTTTTCTCATTGGTTGAACATACTTTAAATAAAGCGTCCCCATTTCATTGCGAAAGCCTTTTACATATTTTTGATCATCAACGATGCCGGTTTTTATATCAATTGATACCAATCTGTCAGTAAGGCCGAGTATCTGATCTGTATGTTCATTATAAGTGATATCTT
>Ga0272440_1000499_pt1 | contig 33118 bp, 28 predicted proteins | sample SSMMMBAug17_FD_192440 | JGI IMG/M metagenome (GOLD analysis project Ga0272440, IMG submission 192440) | Marine sediment archaeal communities from Little Sippewissett salt marsh, Falmouth, MA, United States - SSM-MMB-Aug17 | ecosystem: Environmental > Aquatic > Marine > Wetlands > Sediment ... | reverse complement strand
AGCGTCCTTTTTCCATTCAGCGTTGGGCTTTAGCCCTACGCTGTTCTTGGATTTGCCGAAATAAATCATTTTTCAATGATCATCAATGATCATCAATAAATGTCCGACTTTTTTTGAATGCGCCCAAATATTTCTTAATTGTTTGTACTTGGCTCATTAGTTTGGCTGTCACACATTTTGCAGTCAGTGAGAACAATATTCAACACAATTAAAAAAGTTCAGTATGGAATAAAAATTTATACTTTGATTCTTGACATTTGAATACCTTATTATATACTGATCATAAATATAACGAAATACCAATAAAAGGAAGAATCCAACAATGTTGAAATACAGCTTTTATATATCATTCGTCATTTTTATTGCCGGATTGATATTTAGAATGGCGCAATGGGTTCGTTTTGACCTTGATACAGAGAGTGCTGAACAATCAAAGGTTAAACGAATATTTGCCTTATGGGAAAGTTTATGGAATCATTTGGTTAGTGCGCAGGCATTGCTTATGCTCAAAGCCATTTTCTGGGATGGTTTACTTCAAGTGCGGATACTCAAATCAAGTCCACTGAGATGGCTGGCCCATATGTCAATTTTTTGGGGCTTTATTTTGTTGCTTCTGTTTCATGCCCTGGATGATCAAATTTCTGCGTGGGTTTTGCCTGATTATGCATCTACGATCAATCCATATATGTTTTTGCGCAATCTATGTGGTGTGTTTGTGTTATCCGGTATAATCATCGCCCTGTATCGGCGACGAAACCAATTCATTGTCAGGCAAATATCCAATTGGATGGATTATACCGCATTAGGGCTAATTGCAGCAATAATAGTATCAGGTTTTCTGGTTGAAGCGGTTCAAATAATTTCAGAAAATCAATTTGACAGCATGGTTTCAGATTACATGATTTCACCCGATGAATCCGAAATATCGGCATTACGCGCATATTGGGCAAAATACTATTCAGTCTCTTTTGCACAGGCAGTTGATACAACCAATAAAATTGTTCTCGAAACCGGAAACAGTATTCATCAGGATTCATGTGCATCATGCCATTCACGTCCACAATACGCTTTTGTGTCATATAATCTGACACAATCAATCATGCCTTTTGCCACAGTGCTGAATGCAATTCAAATGGATAAAATTCTGTTAATCATTCATTATATGCTTTGTTTTATTGGGTTGGCATGGCTTCCATTCAGCAAGATGTTTCATATGCTAACCACGCCATTAAATTATTGTATGGCTGCATCCAGCCAGGAGACAAAACATTCGGCAGCAACAGCCAATGGAAAAATTGTTTCTTTGGATGCCTGTACGCATTGTGGCGTTTGTTCTGAACAGTGTTCTGTTGCACCAATTTATAGGGTAACAGCAAATGATTGTATTTTGCCATCAGAAAAAGTAGGTGCTGTCTTGTCCATGGCTGCTGGTAGGCATCCCATTGTTTTGGACAGTTTATTTGCAGGCAATGCTGTTTGTACCGAGTGCAATAAATGCACAATCAATTGTCCATCAGGAATTCCCTTATTGGATATCTGGCAAAGTACAAAAAAAGAACTTCAGAACAAAGGATGGTATCGTCCTGAGGATATCATAAAAAAACATTCAGCCTATGAATGGGCGGATATATGGAAAACTCAGACACCGCCTCAGTCATTTCCATCTTTTATTTCAGACGATCCCCAAACCTATGAAGCCTGTGTTCAATGTTCTATCTGTACCCAGGTCTGTCCAATTGTAGCGGCAGCATCAAACAGTGGAGAACCTATTGATTTAACACCGCAGCAAGTTATGAATTTATTGCGCATTGGACTGAAAGATAAAGCCTTGGGCACACAGATGGTCTGGACATGTGCCACATGTTATATGTGTCAGGAGAATTGTCCGCAACATATTCCAGTTGCTGATGTTCTTTATGAACTGCGTAATCTTGCCCATGCCCAAATATATTTGAAACAAACAGGAGAAAAATAAGCATGCAATTGAAATACAGCTACTTTCCCGGATGTAAGATTTCCGGCCAACTTTCGGAATATGGGACATCTACAAAAAAACTCATGTCGCTGCTCGGCATCGAATGGGTGGAACTTCAGTTTAATTGTTGTGGATATCCTATACGCCATCAAAATTTGGAAGCATCTGTTTTTTCTGCCGCCAGAAATATGGCTCTGGCCGAACGTGCACATCTGGATATCATGACACCCTGTAAATGCTGCTTTGGAAATCTCAAACACAGTCAACATATGCTCAAAAATGATCCGGCATTATTTAAACGTATCAATGAACGTCTCAAAGCAGAAGGCCTGACCTATTCTGGCACAATAGAAATAAAGCATTTATTAACTGTTCTCTATCATGATGTTGGATTGGAGAAGATTAAAACACGCATTGGACATCCATATCAGCCAAAAACTATTGTGGCAGCTAGTTATGGATGTCATGCCCTTCGTCCGGCTAGAATAACAAATTTTGATAATCCTTTTGATCCTTCAATTTTTGAAAAAGTGATTGAAGTGTCCGGCGCACAAACTGTTCTTTGGCCCAAACGCACAGAGTGCTGTGGACAGCCAGTGTTTGAAAGAAATCCGGATTTGTCGAATGCCCTATTGCAATCTAAAATATCTGATGCCATTCAGGCGCGCGCAAATATGATTTGTACGGCCTGCACCTATTGCCAGATGCAATATGAACGTCTTGGGCAAGATAAATTGCCTGTTGTTACTATTTCAGAATTTCTTAAAAAGGCTATATCAGGTCAGTAAACGATTAAAAATAAAATGATTACAAAAAATTATGGAAATGTTTTATGCCAAAGTCCCAGGAAAAACTTAGACGCATATACCAATTGTTTCAAACAGAAGATCATGTACTGATTTTGATAAACGCTGATCCTGATGCCATCGCAAGCGCCATGGCAATGAAACGTATTTTATGGCGTCATGTGAATAGTGTAACCATATCACATGTCAACAAAATTGTCCGACCGGATAATCTCGCAATGATACGTCTGCTTACTACAAAGCTCGTGCATTTTGAAAAAATCGATCCAAATAAATACAATCGTCGGGTGCTTCTGGATTCCCAACCCAATCATCATCCAATTTTTTCTCAATTTACTTTTGATGTTATAATTGATCATCATCCAGATACAATGCCTGAAGCATCTTTTGTGGATATTCATCCTCAATATGGTGCAAATGCAAGCATTTTGACAGAGTATTTAAAAGCGGCAAAAATCAAACCAGCAACTCATCTGGCAACAGCCTTATTTTATGCAATCAAAACTGATACAGGCAATTTTAAACGTGCGGCCCTTTCAGAAGATGTTCGCGCCTTTCAATATTTATTTCCATTGGTAAATATGCATATTATTCAAAAGCTTGAATTTGCAGAAATGCGAATGGATTTTCTAAAATACTATCAAATCGCCCTCAATACCATGATGGTACGTGAAGGTAAAATTTATGTATATTTGGGGCCAGTATCAACGCCTGATATATGTGTTTCCATCGCGGATTTTTTTACGCGAATTCATTCTGTCACATGGAGTATTATATCCGGTACTTGTGCTGATGAATTAACGATTGTTGTTCGAAATGATGGCATGCAGAGAGATGCAGGAATAGCCATTCAAAAAGCTTTTGGCAAATATGGATCTGCTGGCGGCCATAAAAGTATGGCACGTGGTCAACTACCAGTGAAAAACCTTGAAAAAGTTGTTGATATACAGGATATCAAAAAGACACTGGAATTTATTATTGGCGCATTTGAAAAATACGCACGTAAACAAAGATCCAAAAAAAAACCTTTTAAATTGATAATCGCTTAGTAATTCTCTGAAAATAACTTCCCCATTATTGATATTGTTCGTTTTGAGGTAATTGTACTGTAGAGACGTAGCATGCTACGTCTCTACACGACCTTATTTTTTTGTACGATCAAAAAAGAATGAGTATGTTATTTTCAGAGCATTCCTTAGGAATTCTCGGAAAATAAGTTCTCCATTTAAATTCCCATTTTTGAACCAGGATTACACTGAAGAAGATGAATAAGATGAAATAAAACACTTTTAATTCATCTTATTCATCTTCTTCAGCGTAATCCAGGTTCAAAAATAGGAATTCAATATATTAATAGGAATTCAATATATTAAATAGAGGAGATTTCAAATGTTTTTTATCTACTGGAAAAAAAAATTGTTTCTTTTGTTATATTTCATTCCTTTTATTACTAGTTTTTCGTCCCAAAATTAACAAATGTGTGCTGAATTCTGGATTCAGAATAAAGACATTATTATTTTTTCATCAAAGGCTGTTACAACTGTGATTCATCTGATGATCATGATGGACGATGATTCGGTATCAGCACATTATCAGCAAAACAGACAGGATAAATGTCAGGCCTTGACTGACACAAAATTATTATTTTTTTTCTTTTCGTCATACATCAAACATGCCATTCCTGAAATACGACGTACAGATATAGATGGCATATAGCGGCCCTTAAACCCCATTGCCCGACAGCCATGCGGAAATTCATGATTCCAGGTTACATAATAATGCCTGCATTTATGACAATTGATTTGTTGAGTTTTCATGATACATTTATTGTTTAATTCATGACGCATTAAATTTTTTGGTTGCCAGTTTTTTTTTAATAGAATATATTGACATTTTAACGCAAATGCAACATAAAGATTTCAAATATTAATGAGAAATAATTTCAAATTATGTGAAAAATATCCATAAATTAAAATGGATAAGACGTTCAAAGGCAAATACAATGAAACGACAATTCCTGGCAATAGTGCTAATAATCATGATTGTGATGGCCAATCAGCCATTGTTTGCGGATGAAAAAACCGAGAAAAAACCAGCCAAACACGTTACCCTGATGGATAAAATGAAACCCTGGCGTCAAAAAGTTAGGGAACTTATTGCCAAAAAAAAAGGGTTTGTCTATAAACTATTGAATCCTGACAAAGAAGCCTTGAAAGATACAGAGGATACACAACTGCTTCAAGGTATCATCTCCAGATTTCGTATACGTAAATGGGATGAAGTCAACAGCATTGCCACGCGTATTATTAAAGAGTTTCCTGATAGCCCTCACGTAGAAAGAGCCCATTTTATCCGCGCATTGAGTATGGACCATTATCTTAGGCAAACGTTGCCTGTTGATTTTGAAAAAATCGTTCTGAGTTATCGTGATGCCATTGAGGCCAATCCAGGTTCATATTATATTCCACATATCCAATTGGAAATTGGCAATATTTATTTTCAATTGGGAAAATATTATGATGCCCTCCTTTATTATAAGCTGGCTGATAGAAGCAAAATAAGTATTCGTCCGGATGTTTTACTCAGCTATGGCATATCGTATGGGCTTATCAACAAAACCGAACTAAGCATTGAAATTTTTGATCGACTTATTCAAGGTCATCCCGCAAGCCTACAGGCTGTAAAGGCCAGAGTGGAAATGGCCAAAGCGCTTTTTCAACAAAAAGCTTTTTCAGCATCTATGAAAGTCCTTAATGCCATCCGCGAAAAAGATCCGGATATCATTTACGAATATCCAGATATTCTTTTATATGTGGGATACAATTATTACGAAATGGGTCAATTTAGAAAAGCACGAGATACGCTTACCCGAGCAGTTAACTATTTTCCAGATATGGAATCAAATCATCTGATTTTAACTCGCATTGCTGATCTATATTGGGAGGACGGCTTGATTGATAAGGCTGTTCATATTTACAATCAAGTTTACACGGGCTATCCTGATACTGATGGTGCACTGATCAGCGCCATTCGACTGGTTGAACATGCGAAGGTCACACCAAAAGAACGTTATGCAAATCGAATTATTCATAAAGTGAAATTCAACCGATTGCCTGCTGAAGTTTATGATGATATCATTCAAAATCATCAAAAAAATCCTTTGGCGCAATTGGCCTTGCTTAAAGTTGCCATTCAAAAGGAAAAAGAAGGTGACTATGAAGAATCAATAAAAAAAATTATTCGCTTGCTAAAAAATTATCCATCAACCAAATTAAAACCTGATGCACAAGTCGCGCTTCGGACATCCCTGGAATTGCTGACACACAGATATCACGATCAAAAACAATTTAATCAAATTGTAAATAATCACAACCAGTACCTCAGGTATCTCTCAATCAAAGATTTTTCCGGACAGTATATGCTCGAATTGGGCAATTCATTTCTTTCTCTTGATTTATACAGACATGCACAACAAATTTATGTACGCGCATCAGAGCGGTTCATTAAAAAAGACCGACCCGCAGATTTATTTTTTGGAATGGGAGAAGCCTCTTTTCAATTAAAAGAATTAGATGATGCTGTGAAATATTTTCATCAATTTATTGATAAATATCCACAGGATTCCCGCATGAATCTTGTTTATTCTCGTCTTGGAAATATTGCCTATAATCAAAAAAATTATACCAATGCGATTGTTCATTTTGAAAAAGCCATTCAATATCAAAATAAATATCCTGATCGGCTACAAGATTATCTGAGACTCGGACAATCCTATCGAAAAACACAGCGATTTGATCGTGCCATTCAAACGTTGAAAAATAATATAAATTTGTTTTCTCAATATAAAGATGTTCCACTCGAAAAAATTTTTGATGTTTATTATGAAATGGGTGAAGTTCATTTTCAAATAGGAAATAAAAAAGCCGCAGCCATAGCTTTTGAAGAAGCGCTTCGGTCGGTTCCTAAAGATCAAAATAGCCTGCCCATCCAGTTTCGTTTGGCAGAATGTTACAGTCATTTACAAGTCAGGGACAAGGCGGAAAAAATTCTTACACGTATCAAAAATGCACAAGACCAATTCTGGAGCAAGATGGCTGAAGCAATGATGAAAGAAATCGAAGTCAACCGAAAAATTGAAAACTTTACCCAGATAAAACAACAGGCATCATGATAAGCTTATGAGTAAATGCCGAATATTATTGATAGAAACCCAATACAAAGATCGGCTGTTTATTGTTCAGACTTTGGATTCTCAAGGCTTTGATATTGATATTGCCAATGATGAAACAAAAGCAATTGAAAATATTCAACAAAATGAATATCAACTTGTAATTACTGAGCATAATTCAACACAAATTGATGGGGAACAAGTATTGCTGGCAGCACGCCAGCGTCATCCTGATATGCCTGTGCTTATTTTTTCTGGCCCCTGTACACCAGAAAGTGCAGTAAACACTATGAAATCTGGTGCTTTTGATATTATTCTCAAACCGCTGTCTGAGGAAATTGTTAAAAAAGTTGTGGCACGTGCTTTGGCTGTAACAATAATGCCAGAGCAGGCTCCGCCCAAGAGAGCCCAATCAAAACATATGATTGTGACAGAAAACAGTCATATGAAACGTTTACTGGCGCTTGCCAGAAAAATTGCCAATAGCAAAGCGCCTGTATTACTTCAAGGCGAAAGTGGCACTGGAAAAGAATTGTTTGCCCGATATCTACACAATAACAGTCCACGAAGTCAAAAATCAATGATTGCGGTTAATTGTGCCGCATTACCCGATGGACTGCTTGAAAGTGAACTATTTGGACATGAAAAAGGGGCTTTTACCGGCGCAATTTCACGAAAATTGGGTAAATTTGAATTGGCCAATGAAAGCACTATCTTGCTGGATGAAATTAGTGAAATGAATTTGAACCTTCAAGCCAAATTATTACGCGTATTGCAAGAGTCAGAAATTGATCGGGTTGGGGGGCATTTGCCAATTCCAATTGATGTTCGTGTGGTGGCAACAACCAATCGAGATATTGAAGTATGTATCAAAGAAAAAAAATTTCGTGCAGATTTGTTTTATCGACTAAATGTCATTCCCATAAAAATTATTCCCTTGAGAGATAGGAAGGCCGATATTCCAATTCTTGCCAAATTTTTTATTGATAAATACAATGTCATTGATGACCGAAATGTCAAAGGGATTTCTGAAGAAGCGCTTGATATCTTAAAAAATATGAACTGGGCAGGAAATGTCCGAGAACTGGAAAATGTTATTGAACGCGCTATATTATTGAGTGATGGCAATATCATTCAGCCACAAAATCTTTTTATTGGTGAGCCGCATAAGGTTCAATCTGAAAAAAATTTGCCCCATCAACTTATGAGCGGTACCTTGAAAGAAATGGAACGTCAGATGATTTTTCGTACGCTTGATGAAACCGGCGGTAACCGAACACACGCTGCAGATATTTTGGGGATCAGTGTTAGAACATTGAGAAATAAGCTGAATGAATATCGTAACGCAAATTATGATATCTGATATTGGTCATTGAAATTTTTTTCTTGAAATAATAATATTTATTGTATATAGGTTTAAAATATTTATTTATTTTAAATAATTAATTTTTTTGGGTGTAAAATTAAATTTTTTATCATTAATTGTTCATATTGCATTTAATGAATAATAATATTTGATTGTGCAATAATTATATGATATCGTAAGATAAATTATAAATTAGATCATAATATATGGAGGCCATATGCCAATACAACCAGTGTTCGATAAAACTTATGCTTATCTGGCCAATTCTTTAGATATAACGCAGCGCCAACAGGTTTTTCTCAGCAGTAACATTGCCAACATGGATACGCCAGGCTATCTTGGGCGTGAAATTGATTTTAAAACCACTTTGCAAAATGCAATGGAAGGCACAGGAGCAATGCTCACCAGAACTCATGAACGTCATTTGGGCGGGGCCACTGATGAACTGACTTACATTATGTCAACTCGAGACAAAGGGCAAATCGATATTGATATTGAAATGTCAAAACTGGCACAAAATAATTTGAAACACAGGATGGCATCTGAGGCATTAATTCGAAATTTCAAAAAATTGAATACAATTATTGGGGGGAATTAAACAATGAATTTGTTCCATTCAATGAATATCAGTACAACTGGATTGACTGTTAATCGTTTGCAAATGAACGTTATTTCTACCAACCTTGCCAATGCAAACACCACACGCACAGAAACTGGTGAACCTTACCGCAGACAATTGCTTCATTTGAGAACCAAAGCAGTTGAGGATTTTCAGTCAGTTCTTGAAGGTCAGGTTCGGGATAAAAATCAAGATACTTTTTATGGGGTCAACGTGGATTATATTGATAAAGATATGACCCCCTTTAGAAAAGTCTATAATCCTGGTCATCCACATGCAGACAAGCAAGGTTTCGTATCTATGCCCAATGTGAATACGATGCTTGAAATGGCCAATTTGGTTATCGCTAAACGCTCTTATGATGCCAATGTGGCTGTTATGAAAACTGCAAAAGCCATGGCTTTGAAAGCCCTCGAAATTGGCAAATAGAATTAACCTTATTTAGATGAGAGGTTCTTATGAATGACATTGCTATTCAATCCGACCAAATGTTTCCACTTTTTCCAGAATCAAAAATTTCACAAAATCAAAAGAATGTTGATTTTCGAGAGTTCGTTAAAAATGCCATTTATCGAACTGATCAACGTCAAAAAGATGCTGACATCACTATACAGAAAATGATGAAAGGTGATGCCGGCATTCATGAAACCATGCTTGAAATCTCTAAAGCCGATATATCATTGCGAATGCTCAATCAGTTTCGAAACAAAGCCATGGAATCTTACAAGCAAATTATGCAAATGACTTTTTAATTTAGATATGTTTTTCTGAGAGAGTCTTCGGACGGGTATTACCTGTTAATACTCAATGGGGATAGTTTGCAACATTGTAAATTATTCCTTATTTATTGACCAACGCAAAGCAAAGCAGTTATCTAAAGTGAATACCTTCATCAAACAGTTTATAGAAGTTTTTCGGTCCATGAGTACCGCACGTAAGGCCATGGTAATTGGAGTCATCTTACTGGTATTATTGGGATTTGTCTTAATGTTTTACTGGGCAAATCAAATTGATTACCAGACGTTATACACCAATTTGTCCAGCGATGATGCGGCGGAAATCATTGGAAAATTAAAAGAAAATGAAATACCATACAAACTTGAAGGCGAAGGCGCAATTATCAAGGTTCCGGTTGAAAGAGTCTATGAAACTCGCCTTGCACTTGCCAGCGAAGGCCTTCCCAAAGGCGATAGTGTTGGATTTGAAGTCTTTGATAATACCACCTTCAGCACCACAGAGTTTGTACAAAAATTGAATTATCAGCGAGCACTTCAGGGAGAATTGGCACGCACAATCTGTCAGTTTGAGGAAGTTGACCATGCGCGGGTTATGCTGGTTATGCCTGAAGAATCCCTTTTTGTTGAAGATGCCAAACCGCCATCAGCATCTGTGTTGCTCAAATTGCGAGCTAAGCTTCGGCAAGATAAGGTTGCTGGTGTAGTCCATCTGGTATCCAGCGCTGTTGAAGGCCTTGAACCTCATCAAGTGACTGTTGTTGATACATCAGGTACAATTTTGTACAAGCAGGATTCAGATGAAGAAGAAGCCATGGCCAAGATGCAAACTGAATATCAACGAAAGCTTGAACAACGCTACCACACTCAAATCCAATCCATGCTTGAGCGGATTGTTGGTGAGGGGAAGGCCATTGTTCGTGTAAGCGCGGATATTGATTTTAACCAGGTTGATTTAAAAGAAGAATCCTTTGATCCTGAAATGAGTGCTGTCCGAAGCGAACAGCATAAGGCTGAATCTTCTAAAAAAGAACGAGAGGAAGCGCCGGGAAGTACAGAAGTTGAGTCGGGTTCTGAAAATCAAGAAAAAAATATGGCCAGCCTTACACAAAAATCTGATAAAATTGTCAATTATGAGATTAGTAAAGTTGAAAAACGTATCTCAAAACCTTTTGGTGAAATTCAACGACTCTCAGTGGCGTCTGTTGTTGATGGTATCTACAAAACTGTTACTGCTGAGGATGGTACAGAATCTGTGCAGTATCAAACTCGTACCAATGAAGAGCTTCAACAAATTGAAGAACTGGTAAAAAAAGCCATGGGCTATAATGCAAACAGGGAGGATCAGGTAGAGGTAACCTGCATGCGATTCTCTATTTCCGAGGAAGATATCTTTCCGAAAGAACGAAACTGGCTTGTATATGGCCGTCCATATATTCGACCGATTCTCAATCTGATTCTGGTACTCCTAATTTTCTTCTTTGTTGTTCGTCCATTTTTGAAAGCATTCCGACAGATGGCACAACCACCAGAACCTGAACGAGAGGAAGGTGTACCGGAATTGCCAGAACCTGAAGAGGCTGAAGGGTTGCCGGATATCGCCAAGATGAGCCTGCGAGAAAGGGTCATCATGATTGCCAACAATTACCCAGAAAAGACTGAAAACTGGGTCAGAGGCTGGATAAATGAGGTAGAAAAAAATGTCTAATGGCGCAGGATTAACTGTAGAAGGTTTAACCGGTCCTATCAAGGCCGCTATATTTCTGATGGTTATGGGTGAGGAATATACGACTGAGTTCTTTAAAAAGCTCAATGAGCTTGAAATACGAAAAGTAGCCCGATATATGTCTGATATCCGATACGTTCCTCCGGATGTCATGACCAGCGTTATGGAAGAATTTTTGGATAATGTGGAAGCTGATGACCAGCTCATGATTGAAGGTGGCAGTTTTCTTCAGCATGTCGCCGGTAATTCGTTGGGTGAGGCCAAAGCTGCTGCTTTGTTCAATGAAATTGATGAAGATAAACAAAAAGCTCCATTCTCATATTTTGAACGTATGGATCCTAAAATGATGATTGATTTCATCAAAAGTGAGCATCCGCAAACCATTGCCTTGATACTGTCACATCTTAAACCCTCAAAAGCGGCATCCATTCTGATGGGGCTGCCAAAGAATGTTCAGGGCAGTATTTCCATGCGTGTGGCAAAAATGAAACAATTGCCCCTGGAGGTTGTTCGTGAAGTTGATCAGGCTATTGAAAAGGAAATTATCGGGTTCGGTAGCTCCATGAGTCGTGAAATTGGCGGGCTTGAAGCTGTGGTCAATATTTTAAACGAAGTTGATGGCGCTACAGAAGATAATGTTCTGTCATGGCTTGAAGAAGAAAAAGCGGAAATGGCGGAAGAAATTCGACAGATGATGTTTGTATTTGAAGATCTTGTCAATATTGATGATAGAGGCATGAGAGAAATTCTTAAATCTGTTGATATGGGCGATCTGAAAATTGCTCTCAAAACAGCTTCGGAAGATATGAAACAAAAAGTCTTTTCCAATCTGTCGCAACGTGCTGGTGATATGTTGAAAGAAGATATGGAGGTTATGGGACCTGTTCGTCTGGCTGAAGTTGAAGAGGCACAATTAAAAGTTGTACGATTGGCTAAGAAAATGGAAACCGAAGGTAAAATTGTATTAGGAAAGGGAAAAGAAGATGTCCTTGTCTGATGACACCTTTCAGTTTCCGTCGTTTGACGATATTAAAACATCTCGTGGGCCGGTTAAAACTAAAAAGTCGGATAAATCCGGATTTAAGCGAATTGATTTCACTAAAGCAGAACAATCCTCACTGGAACCAACACCGCAAAAAGAAGATGTATATCGATTTTTGTCCTTTGATGACTTTGAATCTCAGTTAAAGGAATGTGCACTTCCTGAAGAAAGAGCGCTTCAAATTGAATTGACCCAGAGACTTCAGGATGCAAATGAAAAACTTGAAGCTGCTGAGGAAAAATTCAAACAGGCACATCAGGCCATTGAGGATGCGAAAGTTAAGGGGGTTGAAATTGAAAAGCAAGCATATGAAAAAGGCTTGCAAGAAGGTCGTATTCAGGGCAAAAATGAAATCAAATCCCAGGCAAGCTTAATAATTGAAGGCATTGAAAATGTTCTCAAGGAAATTACAGCATATAAGGATGATTTTCCCAAAATTTATGAGCGGGAAGTGATCGGGCTGATTAAAGAAATTTCCAAAAAAGTTGTGCATGTTGAAGCAAGAGTTGATGAAAGGGTTATTCTGAAAAATATTTATCAGGCTTTTGATATTTTATCTGACCGGGTTGGCGTGAAACTCAATATTAATCCAGATGACCTTGACTTTGTGAATGAAAACCGACCTGAATTTTTTAGTAATGTTAAAGGGTTACAATCCATTTCCATTGAAGCGGATACTGACGTTGAACGTGGCGGATGTTTTATCGAAACCGAATATGGCAATGTGGATGCACGTATTCAAACCCAGTTGGAACGGGTTGAAGCTTCACTTGAAGAATTATTGAAAAATGCTTGAAAAAGATTGGCAAAAATATTTCCATGCAGTGGAATCAACCAGAACATTGATTCCCACAGGTAAGGTATCCAAAATTACAGGTATCATCGCTGAGGGATATTGTGCAGGTACAGGTATCGGCAGTACGTGTTTTATTGAAAATACTGAAGGCGTTCAAGTCAGTGCTGAAGTCGTTGGATTCAACGACCGGAAGATTGTGTTAATGCCCTATGGTGAAACCCGAAATATCAGTCCGGGGTGCAAAATAGCCTTATCAGATGACCGCCCTTACGTTTCAGTTGGTAAGAAATTTTTGGGGCGAGTTGTTGGCGGGATGGGGCAACCCATTGATGATGGCGGTCCTATTAAAGCGGACGATGTTTACCCGCTATATGGAAATGTGGTCAATCCTTTAAAGCGTGAGGTGATAACTGAACCTGTTGATGTGGGTGTGGCTGCAATCAATGCAATGATTACCATTGGCAAAGGTCAACGAATTGCTATAATGGCGGGTTCAGGTGTTGGTAAAAGTATTCTTATGGGTATGATTGCGCGGCATACATCGGCTGATGTTGCTATTATCTGTCTGGTGGGTGAACGTGGACGTGAAGTCAAAGATTTTGTGGAAAACATTTTAGGTAAAGATGGACGTTTAAAAACAATTGTTGTGGCGGCGACATCAGATACCTCACCATTGGTTCGTATGCGTTCAACTTATCTTGCTACAACACTGGCTGAATATTTTCGGGATCAGGGCAAAGATGTTCTCTTAATTATGGATTCTATTACACGATTTGCAATGTCATCACGTGATGTTGGACTTGCCGCTGGTGAACCACCTACTTTGAGAGGATATACCCCCTCATTCTTTATTCAAATTCCAAAATTGCTTGAACGTGCGGGTAATATTGAGGGAAAAGGTAGTATAACAGGCATTTATACTGTTTTAGTTGAAGGTGATGATATCAATGATCCGGTCGGAGATACAGTTCGTTCCATTGTTGATGGACATATTGTTTTGTCCAGGGATTTGGCCAATCTGGGGCATTATCCGGCCATTGATATTTTGGGAAGTGTCAGTCGTGTTATGCGGGATGTTGTTGATCGTGAACATTATAAAATTTCACAACGTTTGATTGATGTGCTTGCAACGTACCGCAAATCTGAAGATATTATCAATATTGGCGCTTATGTTGATGGCAGCGATCCAAAAATTGATTATGCCAAAGCAATGATCGCTAAAATAAATGCTTTTTTATCCCAGGATATTGATGAAAAAAGGTCAATGCAGGTAAGTGTCAACCAATTAAAACTTTTATTTATGAATCAATCACGTTAGCGATTACGCATGAAAAAATTTAAGTTCAAACTTGAAGCTGTCCTCAGGTATCGCAAATTTCGTGAACGAAATGCACAACTAGAATTGGTCAAAGCAAAAAACGCTGTGGTGGAAAAGCGCAACCTGATTGAACGATTAACACATAATCGACTTCAAGCAATTATTGAATTAAAAGACCATGAAGACAAGGGTATTACTGTCGGGCGACATCGATTCTATACAAACTATATTACAGGCACAGACGCAGCTCTTGAAGACGAACATAAGCAATTGATCGTTTTGGAAAAAATAATGCGAAAGCATCAGGAGCTTGTCAAAAAAGAACAAGTCAAACGCAAATCGCTTGAAAGAATTGAAGAGAAACAAAAAAAAGAATATGTTACCGATTATATAAAATTTGAACAAAAAACTATGGATGAAATGGTTGTCATCAGGCGTCGGCCTGAGAAGGAGGCAGCATGAATCAGCATGTATCTGGCTATAAAATTATCTATCGAATCATTTGCAGCGTATTGATTTGCAAACTGATTCTTATCTGTACACTACTGGGCATTGACACCCAAAGAAACATTCCGATTATCGAACCGGATGAAGCGGTTGCAGAAGACAATGCAACACACCAAGTGATACAAAATGAAATGACTCTTTCCATGGATAAAATGGAGCAGCAGAATACTTTTTATACCAAACCGGAAAACAAATATTTGGAATCAGAGGTCATCCAGCGTGAAAGCGAAAAGATGGTTCGCGAAAGACAAAAGCTAGAAAACGAACGTCACCATCTTGAAACTGTTAAAAAAGAAATTGATCAAAAAATTGCGCGACTGACTGAAATACAGGCGACAGTTCAGAAAAAAATTTCAAAACAGGAATCTCTTATTGCAGAGTACAAAGCCATGAAAGAAAACACGATGGATAGTCAGTTCAAACATTTGTTAAAAATTTATACTTCCATGCGTGCTAAAAAATCGGCCATGCTCATTGATAAACTGGATATGGAAATTGCCATTCGATTGCTTTCCAATATGAAAGGAGAAAAGGTTGGACAAATATTAAGTTATGTTTCTCCTGAAAAGGCGGCGGCCCTCAGTGAACAACTTGCTAAGTCGTCAAATGTGAACTGACCCTTTATGTATTGCTCTTTTGAAAACTAAATATCGTTCATAATTTTTGCAGGGCTATATTTTTCATTGTTTATTAATTGTTAAAGTTTTTAGAAATACGTGACGAATACTAATTCAAATGATCGAAAAAAATGAATGCTTTGTTTATCAACCATCAGGCCTTCAAATCTGTTTTAATAATTTACAAATAGCCAATATTATATGTTTGATTTTGTTTATATCTGAAAATATTATTGATTAATTGCTTATGAATTATTCATTCGTCCAAACAAAATCAGTTGATAATTGCTAATAAACAGATTTGGATCAAATATGAAAAGGAATACGACTATGACAATAATAAACAACATAATAAGCGGACTGGCAAGAAATAGTGAGAGCAATCCAAAAGCGCCTGTGCAACCTTTGAAGCAAACAGTCGATGCAGGTAAAATATATGAAGATAGCCAACAAGATATTTCATTGCCGGAAGATGTTTTGATTAATTTTTCCGATCAATCCAGGGAGGCCTTTTCAATATTGGACTACATTGATGAAATACCAGATGTGAGAGAAGATAAAGTTGCAGCGTTAAAACAACAATTTGAGGATGGTTCATATCACTTTGACTATGAAAAAATAGCCTCAAATATGGTTGATGCCTTTCTACCTGGTAATTTCTAACCTTTCAATAATAATATCCTGCTTTACAAAAAGGCGAGTCCGAAAGACTCGCCTTTTTTTGTGAATTTTTTTTCAACCTGCCATATTATTCTTGATTTTCCAGACTATTTGTATATATATTACAAATATTACATTACATATTGGATGAAAATCACAATAACCAGATAATATTATTCCAAATATTTTGATACGCTAGAAGGTTGTTTTAATCATGAATTATGGAAGATGTTCAAAATAGTGAAACTGCCATTATTCGCACGATAATTAGTGGTGTTTTTTTCTATTGATTATTAATGATTCATGTAAAAAAAGATCACAAATCAAAAGATAAATTTAAAAACGATAACCTGTTGGATATATTTTTGCATCTGACACTTTGACAGGAGTTATCAATTGCAAACATATTTCAAAGGTTATACAGATAAAAGGAATATTTCATTGGTCATAACAGTAGGGGTCGGTGATTTAAAAATCAGCAATAATCCAGAAGATGTGATTATCACACATGCTTTGGGTTCATGTATCGGTATCACAGTATATGATCCTGAAGTTAAAGTGGGTGGGATGCTTCATTATATGCTTCCGGAATCTTCATTGGATCGGACCAAGGCCAAAAAATCACCTTTTATGTTTGCAGATACAGGAATTCCCATATTGTTTCGTTCCTGCTATAAACTCGGTGCTGTCAAACGACGAATGATCGTAAAAGTGGCTGGTGGCAGTTCAATTATGGATGACTCAGGCTTTTTTAACATTGGAAAAAGAAATTATGCCTCGCTGCGTAAAATATTATGGCGTAACAATGTATTGATTAAGTCTGAAGATATTGGCGGCAATGGCAATAGAACTGTACGTCTGTTTATTTCTGATGGTAATGTTGAAGTGAAAGCATCGAACAAAGGTTATCGGCCAATATAATTTTTTGATATCCCTTATTTATGAAATCTTGTATTGTTTTGTTACAGAGAATACTTACATTCTGGAATGTATTAGATAAAAAAATCAAATTTCATAGAAAACACTTTGAATTTTTTTAAAAAAAGTGTTATCTATATTTAATGATTATACATCGTATTGAATCTATTATAAATTACTTGATAATTCTAATTGTATATAAAAGATTATGATTTTAGCCCATTATTGCAGATTCAATTCATTGCGTCTTAATAACGAATATTAGAGCGTAGAAAATGCCATATAACATTCTCATTGTTGATGATTCCCCCTCCATGCGCCAGGTTATACGAAGAACAATTCAGATATCTGGCTTTAATGTGGGATATTTTTTTGAAGTGAATAATGGAAAAGAAGCGCTTGATTTATTGGATAATGAATGGGTGGATATCATATTATCTGATATTAATATGCCTGTTATGGATGGCATCACTTTTATACGATTGTTACAAAAAGATATCATAACTGCCAATATTCCGGTAATCGTGATAACAACTGAAGGACGTGAGGCCTGTCTGAAGCAATTTTTGGAGCTGGGTGTAACGACTTATTTACAAAAACCTTTCAAACCTGAAACAATTCGCAATACATTGATAGAAATTTTTGGAAATGAACAAACACCGGATAATAATAGAAACTTAAATGGTTATGAGTTTTAGGTGGCCAACCAATGATTAGATTTTTTTCAGGTTGGATTATAAGTATGTTTTTTAACACATGAGGCGGATTCATGCGTGAAATAAAAGTGCTGGTCGTAGATGATTCTGCGATTGTACGAAAAATTTTTACAGATCAACTGTCAAAAGAGCCAGGGATAAGAGTCGTGGGAACAGCCCCCGATCCTTATGTTGCCAGGGATAAAATAGTTACTCTTAAACCTGATGTGATTACATTAGATATTGAAATGCCACGTATGGATGGTATTACATTTTTGAAAAAACTCATGCGATACCAACCCATGCCAGTGATAATTGTCAGTTCATTAACACCAAAAGGTGGGAAACTTGCACTTGAAGCTATTGAAAGCGGTGCTGTTGAAGTTCTGTGTAAACCTGGTGCATCATATTCAGTTGGAGATATGGGAAAACAGTTGGCTGAAAAAATTAAAGCTGCATCAGTTGCTCGGATCCGGCCACCGGATCGATCTCGAAAATCAATCAAAGAACAACCCAAGTTAAGCTATCGTAATCGGTCATTACAGGAAACCACACACAAGGTCGTTGCTATTGGTTCTTCGACAGGCGGCACTGAAGCGCTCAAACAGGTTTTAATGAAGTTTCCGCCAACAATACCTGGAATTTTAATTGTCCAGCACATGCCGCCTAAATTTACCACTGCTTTTGCTGAACGATTGAATGAATTATGCGATATTACAGTCAAAGAAGCGACTGATGGTGACCATGTTCTCACCGGACGTGCCCTGATTGCACCTGGAAATTATCATATGTTGCTTCGTAGAAGCGGGGCACGATATTTTGTCAGTGTAGAAACTGGTCCTATGGTACATCATCAAAGACCGGCAGTGGATGTTTTGTTTGATTCAGTGGCAGAATACGCAGGTTCCAATGCTGTGGGGGTAATATTGACAGGGATGGGGGCTGATGGTGCAAAAGGATTACTTAATATGAGAAATGCCGGTGCGCGAACGATTGGTCAGGATGAGGCCTCATGTGTTGTTTATGGTATGCCGAAAGAAGCGGCAAAAATGGGAGCTGTTGAAATTGTAAGCCCGCTACAACAGGTTGCGCAGGAAGTTATCAACGTATTATAATTTATAAGTTTTTTACGCAATAACTGTTTTAATTCTCCTCGATCACTGGCACATTGTTTATCATATGCAAGTATCGAGATAAAATATGTGGAGTAAGTATCATATGGAAAATTTCATCAAGTCTTTAAATAAGTTGATAGAAACATTTTTGACAGAAGTTAGTACTGTAGATTCGGATAATATTCAAGCAATGGGTTCTCTAATGAATATTATGGACGAGATTATTCAACTTTCACAAGATAAGGATCAAACAGATCTGGTACGTATTGCCTCTGCAATCAAATCTATGGCTGGCTCGCTGGCATGGGGTGAACCAGATCATTCCATTGATCAACTAAAGGAAGGGGGAGAATTACTTAAAACACTTTCTGTTGATATCGAAGCTGGAACATCAATCAATGAAAAAGTAACTGCTTATACTCAAAAATGTGGTATTCATGAAGAAAAGAAAAAAGGTGCTGAGGAACCAGATGATGAATCCGATGATGAAGATGACGAATCCGAGACCGAACCTGAGCAAGCGCCTGAAGAAGATTTTATTGCTGATATAAGCCAGGATAAAGAATTGATTGAAAACTTTATCATGGAAGCTCTTGAAAATTTTAGAGAAATTGAGGTCAGCATTGTTGACCTTGAAGAAGATCCAGGAAATACCGAAATTATCAATGATATTTTTCGCCCCTTTCACACAATTAAAGGTGTATCAGGTTTTCTCAATCTTACTCAAATCAATAAACTAACACATCAGGTGGAAACGCTTCTGGATGAAGCAAGAGATCAAAGGCTGGCTGTTGATGGCAACATTATCGATTTGATTTTAGCAGCCATTGATCTGACTAAAAACATGATTAATTATCTGGATGAACAGATAAAAACAGGGTCTACAGAAACAAAACAATTTGGTGTCAATGCATTGATTAAACGATTGCAAAATGCGCTGGAAGGCAAATTTGATGAAGACCCCGACGCTGCTCCTAAAAAGCCATCAGACATAATCCCATTGGATGATGATACTGATGACGACGCAGAGTCGGAACAGGAAACTGATTCGGTAATAGCAGCGCCACCAATAGCTGAGCCAGCATCGCCAATTCAATCTGCACAGACGCCTAAAAAAGCGACTATTCAATCACCGGCATTTGTCAAAGTTGATACCCAAAAATTGGATAATATGATTGATATGGTGGGTGAGTTGGTAATCAATCAGGCCATGCTCAATCAGGAGGTTGCTGGCATTGTTTCTGCTGATAATCGGAAATTGTATAGCAGTATTACGCAATTGACACGAATTACATCTGAAATTCAGCGAATATCAATGTCCATGCGCATGATTCCCATTAAACAGACATTTCAAAAAATGGTTCGACTGGTGCGTGATCTTGCGAAAAAATCTGGTAAACAAATTGGACTCAAGATGTTGGGAGAGGAAACTGAAATTGATCGAAACATGGTTGATGAAATTTACGATCCATTGGTTCATCTTGTGCGTAATTCTTGTGATCATGGCCTTGAACCTCCTGAGGAAAGACGAAAAAGGGGAAAAGCTGAAAAGGGGTTGGTCACGCTCAATGCGTATCACAAGGGGGGCAACATTGTTATTGAAATCAAAGATGATGGGCGTGGATTGAATCGAGAAAAAATTATAAAAAAAGCGGTTGAAAAAGGATTGGTTAAATCAAGTGAAAATTTATCTGATCAAGAAGTATTTGGATTAATCTTTCAAGCCGGTTTTTCCACAGCAGACAAAATTACCGATGTGTCCGGTCGTGGTGTTGGAATGGATGTTGTTAAACGCGTCATTGACAACATGCGCGGTAAACTTGAGGTAAATTCTGAGCCCAACAATGGCACTGTTATCTGGTTAAAACTCCCTCTGACGTTGGCTATTATTGATGGTATTATTGTGCGTGCGGGTAAACGAGATTATATCATGCCGACAGCATCAGTACTTGAGTCGCTGCGGCCTGAGGAAAGCAATTACAAACATGTTGTCAATAAAGGGGAAATGATACAAATTAGAGAAAAATTGTATCCACTTATTCGACTGCATGAAATTTTTGGTTTTGAACCAATGCATTTCAATCCCTGGGAAGGCATTGTTGTTGTTGCTGAGAGTGATGGCCGACATAAATGTATTCTTGTTGATGAAATTGTTGGCAAACAGGAAGTGGTAATCAAGAATCTTGGGGGCTTGAAAAAGGTCAAGGGAATGGCAGGTGGGGCTATTCTGGCTGATGGTCGAGTTGGACTCATTTTAGATGTATCCGGACTTTTTGAAATTAGTGAAATTTAATATGCACATCGCCAAAAAACCAGTATTTTATTAATTACGTGCGTTGGAGTTATTCCAATGATTAAAACGCCAGATTTAACTGACGATAATTTTACAAAATTTAAAGATCTTATTTATAATAAGTGCGGCATTTGTCTTCACGAGGGCAAAAAAGAGCTTGTTCGGGCAAGACTTAACAAGCGGTTACGTCAGACAGGTATCAAGACATTTTCAGAATATTATAAATATTTGACGCAAGATGATAATGGCAATGAATTGGTTGTCATGTTGGATGCCATATCCACCAATAAAACCAGCTTTTTTCGTGAGATCAAACATTTTGATTTTTTGAAAGAACAGGTCTTTCCGAGATACGCTGCGGGTGACTATGGAAGGCGGCTCAGATTTTGGAGTGCCGCCTGCTCCAGCGGTGAAGAACCTTATACTCTGGCAATTAGTTTATTGGAATACCTTGGCAATACAAATTTTGATATTAAAATTCTGGCAACTGATATTTCTACAAAAGTTCTTGGCGAGGCCCAGCGGGGCGTATATACTGAGGATCGCGTTGAGGATATTCCCGGACCATTAATTCGAAGTTATTTTCAACAAGGACAGGGTCGTCAGCAAGGTTATTATCGAGTAAAGCCAAATCTAAGGAATATTATATCATTCAAGCGATTTAATTTAATGGACAAATTTCCATTTAACACGATTTTTCAGTTTATATTTTGTCGTAATGTCATGATATATTTTGATAAAAAAACCCAGGAACGTCTGGTGAATAAGTTTTATCATTGCCTTATACCGGGAGGCTATTTGATGATTGGCCATTCAGAGAGTCTAACAGGTGTCAATCATCCATTCAAATACATTCAACCAAGCATTTATCAAAAAGATGATTAGAATGAACAAGACAACTACGTTAATGCAGACAGTCAGTCAAATTTTTGAAGATATGTATTACATGTTTCCAGAACTAATATCAGATCCTGACACGCAGTTCTCATTGCCAATGCATTGTTATGTTTCACACACTGAGTTTATTAAAGAGAATGGATCTTTATTTTTCTATGCGGAAGAAAAACTGCTCGATCAAATGGCCATGAATTTTTTAGGTGAAAACCGATCCTTTGAACGTATTGAATTAATAGATATTTTTAGAGAAGCTGCCAATGTGATTGCTGGTAATTATATCACAGCAACAAATAAACCACCGAAAGTCAGTTTTAAAATTCCTGTCGTTGATACAATAATTGTTACTTCATGGGATAATGACAGTTCTTTTGAAATTGATTGTGTTTATAATATCGAAAATTATTTTTTTCGAATCATATTGGTAGAATAGAGAATGAATCGGTGCTAAGACGCATTGATCAAGATTTTTTTGGGGGTTTTTTATGGATGCACAGTTGATCAATCCCTTTATTAAAGCAACATTGAATGTACTGGAAACAATGGCTTTTATGAAAGCTTCTCCTCAAAAGCCCTTTTTAAAGAAAGATAATGTCGCAAAGGGTGATGTTTCTTCGGTTATCGGGCTTTCAGGAGAATCCAAAGGGACAATTTCAATTACTTTTACTGAACCTTGTATATTATCGATTGTATCCAACATGTTTGGTGAAACAATGTCCCAGATTGATGATGAAGTCATGGATGCTGTGGGCGAAATCGCAAATATGATTTCAGGGCAGGCCCGTCAAGTACTTGAAGGCAAGGGAAAAGTGCTTTACGCTGCTGTGCCGACAATGATAAAAGGAAAAGATCATTCAATCAGTCACAAAACAACAGCCCCAATCATGGCTGTTCCATTTAAAACTGAACATGGTGAATTCACCATTGAAGTTTGTTTCGAAGATTAAGCATAAGAGGAGGAGATATGCCTTTAGATTTGAACATGAAAGTTTTAGTTGTCGATGACTTTCTGACAATGCGGCGCATACTAAAAAATATTCTAAAACAGGTGGGCTTTAAAACGATGGAAGAAGCAGAAGATGGTGCGCAAGCACTTGAAATGATTAAAAATGCGGACCCATCCTTTGATCTAATAATTGCTGACTGGAATATGCCCAAGATGACAGGCATTGAGCTTTTGAAAGCAATCCGAGCAGATCCAGAGTTAAAGCATTTACCAGTCATCATGGTCACAGCTGAAGCTCAAAAAAGCCGCGTACTTGAAGCCGTTCAGGCAGGTGTAAGCAATTACATCGTAAAACCATTTACTGCCGAGACAGTCAAGGGAAAGCTTGAACAAGTCTTTAAATAAACCAACACTTTTCCCCCATCATAGGCATATGTTGTTACTTCTATGAATGGGGGTTTTTTTTATTCCCTGATATTTAGCTCCTCCAGCAATTTCATTGCAATTTCCTCAGAAATATTCTCCTGCGCCTTAGCAATTGGAATGGTGTATTGACCGAGGGTATTGTACAGCTTTAAAAAATCAGGCAAAGCCCGGGATATATGATAAACATGATTATGAATAGTATGGATATCTCCACGAGAAATGGGGCCAGTCAATGCGTTTGTGACACCCTGCGTATCAATGTTATTCAAGGTTCCTTGAATGAGTGGTTTTAATACTTTCAGAGCAATACTATCAGGAATTCCCGCATGAATATTTAATTGTCTGGCCATTTCAAGCAATGTCACCAGATAATTCGATGCCACAACTGCTGCTGCATGATACAATGTTTTGCCATCAGTGGATATTTCAGTTACCTCGGCTTTCAAATCATTGGCCAGTATTTTACCCAGTTCTGTGGATTCCTTTGAGCCTTCAACTGAAATATAAATATTTTCAAATGGATTAGGGGTCAAATGTTTGACAGGAAAACTCTGTAATGGATGAAAAGAACCTGTGCAATGATCAGCTTTTGTCGCTGATTTCAATACATCTGATGAAAGTGATCCGCTACAATGATAGACCATTGCTTTTTGACGTAAACCATGATTGATTGTTATTTCTTGACAGGTATTTTCAATGGCATCATCAGGTGTTGTAATGAATATAACATCTGCCAAGAGAGTAACTTTCCAGGGGCATGTATCAATTATTTTCGCATTTATCCATTGATTGCTTTCCTGAATGGATTGCATGTGTCTGGCAGATAAACCCACTGGGGTATGTCCGGCAGCCTTCAATTGAATACCAAGATTTGTTCCCAGACGTCCACAGCCAATAACAGCGAATTTAATATTTTGCATATTTTGTTTCCTTTTTTAGGGTAAAACATTATCAATCAAACACCCACTTCCAATCCCACTCATGCCATCATCAAAACCACTCATGGGCAAAGGCGGCAAATCAAGATCCTGTCTTTGAGAAACTTTTGTTCGTTTTAATCCTGATGGCAATTGCGCATCAGGATTAAAGCGTAAAGACACGTTAGAACGTTTCACTTTCACCCAATATCCTTCATATGGGTCGAGATATGCGGTTTGTTTATAATTGCCCTCAACCCATTTCCATAAAAAGGGACTGATTAAGGCATTCTCGATATCGATTAAGTTACTATCTATAATATTACCAATAACATATCTATCTTTCTGAACAACAGGCATGATAGCGGAAAGGTCAATGATTTCATTATTATCATCATAGGCAACAATTTGGATATCTCTCCAGGTATAACTGGCGTGATTGGGAGCGGCAATCATATTCCATCCATCCCGACCAAACGTTAATTTAATTTCTACAGGTTTTTCCATCGTTACTGGCACACCATTTACAGGCATTGGGATATCAATGTCTGTCAGTACCCAATATGATTTTCCAGGAAGAATTAACAATTCTTTATCACCATACTCGATATAACCGCCAGTTGATGGGTCATACGTACCGAATCGTATAAATCTGGTATCATATCCATTTTTCAGGGAGTGGCCAATAACTGCCTCAACATGGCTGTCGGGAAACCATTGGACAAATGAAATGGCACGATAATCTTTTGTGCTTGCGCCTTTGTTGATTGTAATTGTTCGCCCCTCTTCCAGACGTCCACAAATGAAAACTTTTTCAACAGACCAGTTCATTCGTGATTGATAATTTTCTAAATAACCAAATTGCCAGGCATATTTAAAGCCCACAGCTAAATCAGTTAAAACATACGAAGTAAAGGGTTGACTATCAGATTGATAACAAAATCTGGATTGATCTGGAATACAAAGGCTTTCATTTAAAACACAACAGGTATATGGCTGATCCAAAATACGAATACGCCAATATGTTCTATAATCAAGTGCTTGATCGTTATTGATATCTGCAATTAACGTAACTGATGTGCCATCAATTATTTCGCCATCGATTGGATAAACGCATACAGGAGGTTCTGATTGTTGGATTTCATTAAACTGTGCAGCAATGGCTTTATTCTCTGTCATTTGAATACTGTCATTTGACTGGGTTCCTGTCAGGTCTTTCGCCCATCCTGTAAAACGATAATCAGTCAAAGGAATGGCTTCAATTGTCACCAAATCGTATTCATTAAAAACAAAATTGCATAGTGAATCGCACGCCTGGCCATTGACATATACATTTCCAGTATTTATTGGTAAAACCTGAACTGTCAATGTATAGGTCTTTGGCATCTGGCCTTCAAGCAATAATTGGGTTGATGCACATCCAACTGCAAATATTTTATTTTCTGTTGCCCATACACCATAAAGCGCATTATCGGTGCCAGTTTCCAGGTGTGTCCAGATATCCTCATAAACATGTATGCCATTGTCTCCAACACTGACAATCAGGTTTTCCCAGGCAAAAAGATCATATTGGGCTGCTCCCAAATTGTTAAATTCAAACCATTGATCTTGATCATAATGATAAATGTCACCATTTTCGTATGCGATATAAAAGGTATTGTCAGCATTGCCCCAGATGGCATGAATTGTTTGCCCTTCATTGATATTCGGTGCGCTAAAAAGATGCCAATGACTGCCATTGTATTGTAGAATTCGGTTATTTTCTCCCACAACAAAGATATTATTTAATGAAGTCCCCCAGATACTATGAAATGTCATAGACTCACTTTGTAGTTCGTGCGAAACTTTTTGCCAGGTTGTTCCAGTATAACAAAGAATAATCGCATTTTCTCCGACAGCATAAAAATGTCCCTGGAACCCCCAAATATCCTTGAGTGTCTCATCTATGATAGTGTCATAAGAAAGAGTTTCATTTTCATACGATAAAACAGTCCCATTGTTTCCCACAGCAAAAACAGTTGTATCATCACCATACACACTGTTGAGTAATTTCCCTTCTGTAAGTGTTATTGCGTGCCATTCCCCATTTGTGTAATGTTTAAATTGATTATCACCCACAGCGAAAATATCATTGGCATGACGTCCCCAGATGGCTTTTAGATCTCCCTGGCTCTGGACAATTGTATGCCATTGTGTCTCTGGTATTTGTACTGTTGCCACTGAACCATACTCTCCCACAATCATGATGGTATCATCAAAGCCATCAATATCATTCACCCAGTGATAAATTTCTTGATCCTGTTTTTCCCATATATCATTATTTTTTTTAAGCAGCAGTCCACCATTGAGATCTCCGCCCACAGCAAAAATGTTATTGTCATCTGGTCCCCAAATAGCGTGAAGGCTGCTATCATCAAAATATTCTTGAATGACTTGCCATTGTGAACCATCAAAATGTAGAATCACACGACCATCACCTGCTGCATACACATTGTTTTCATCGGTTCCCCAAACACACTGCAATGTTTTGCAATCTGGAATACTCATTGATGACACAGTGGCACCATCCCATTCATATATAACGCCCTGCGAAAAATACCCGCCAACAATAAAAACCCTTTCTTTTGATGCGCCCCAAATATCATAAAACGTTGGATCATTCTCATCACCTTTGAGAATTGGATGCCAAACACCATTTTCTCTTATAAAAACAGATGCTTGCTCACCAGCCGCAAACAGATGATCAGAATCAGGCCCCCAGATACTATTGATTCCCAATGGTGAGAATTGGAATGCTCGCTGCCAGTTTAATCCATTATAATATAAGAACGTTTCATTCTCGCCAACAACATATATTTCAGATGAGCTGACAACAAAGATACCATTTAAATTTTCTGCGGTGAGTCGGTTCTGTATATGACTTTCTGACCCATTCCAATGAATAATTGTACCATTATTCCCAACCGCAATCATCAGTTGATCGGAAACTGCCGCAACAGCATTCAATGTATTTCCTTGAGGCAAAGGACTGTGCCATTCAACCTGCCAATCGTCATCATGAATAAATAATTGCGCTTTTGATTTATCTCCCACCCAACTGGCAGAATCAGGAAATGGTGATAATATGATATCCAGATGCTCCACATCTTCAACCAGAGAATCTTCAATGATTGGAATTGTAATATATTTCTTTTTTTCATTGGTATTAAACACAATCGACGTAAAAACAGATTGATAATCAATATCCTTTTCTGCGCTTACTGGTTGTGTCTGACAGACAACTGTAATCATACCGCTTTCACTGTCAAATCTGTAAAGATCAATGGATGCATAGGATTCATTTTCAGATACATGATATGTCTCAAAGGCAAACTGGATTTTTCCAGGTTCGTTATCTTCAACTGTGATTGTATAGTCAGTAGATACCCATTCTGGAGCAGTTGCAGATAAACAAACGCGCTGATTGCCATCCAAAAGTTGATCGTCAAGCACCTGAAGTGTGAGCGGAATAACCTGTTGGCCGGCATGTGCGGTCACACTGTTTGGTATTGACAATGCAGTGGCGTCACTGACTGACAGACTGATTTGAAATTCAGTATCAGGGATGGCAGACAGACGAATCCATGCCTCAAAAAGTGGATTGGAAACTTCTTCACGAACGCTATCAGGTCCTGTAATCACAATGGTTTGGATTTCATTGTCCGCAACAAGAATTGTTTTGGATAAGCTTAAGGCCCAACCCGGGACCATCGCTGTGATTTGAACCGATTGCGTGCCATCAATCCATAAATCATCACGCGGTGCAACATAAAACAGAGCAGATGTATAACCTTTGGAAATAATAACCGAGTCAGGGACACTTAATTGCTCTGATTTGTCACTAAAAAGTCTGAAAGTGATATTTTCATCAGCCGGTGAATTTAGGGACAAGTGGCATTCTGTCAGTTGATCGGCTTCATTAACCATAGATGGCACATGGAGAGTAAACATTCTGTCATCTGTATCCATGACAAGAATATGGTAGATAGCCTGTTGATGTTCTGCTACATTTGCAAATATATTCACCCAATGAGGGCCATCGCTAATACCATCATGATTAAACTGAATGGATAGATTCTCCGAATTCCGGCCAGCCGCCAGTTTGATATGTGATGGCACAATCACATCATCTTCAGGATAGGCTTTTATGTTTATATCAATGGGCAAATGCGAATGGGCCTCTGGGAAAATTTGGACATTGACCTCAGAAATATCGCCCTCTGAAACCTCTGTTGCGCCAGATAATTGTAATGCTGATGCATATCGAATAATTGTGCCATTGTTACCAACAATTGTCATGCTCGAATCAGATCCCCAAAGGGCGTTTAATTCTTGTGAGGTTGGCACTGGCAAAGGTATCCAGTTTCTGCCATCATTTAGAATCATATGTCCATTCGGGCCGCAGGCAATAATATAATTGTCAGTAAATGCCATTATACTGTTTAAATGCGGGTGATGGTAATCAAAAGCACGTATTGTGTGCCAAGTTCCAGATAATTGAAGAACTACGCCAAATCGGCCAACAGCATATGCGGTATCTGAATTGGAATCTCCCCATATAGCCATCAAGTCTTTTTGGTCATCAGTTGGTTTGCGTATAAGACCCCATCCAGCGCCATTATATCTTAGAATAATTCCCTCACTGCCAACAGCATAAGCATCAGTCGCAGTTGATGCAATATCATATAAGTCATTTGTTGCAGGGCGGGGCATTTGAAGCCATTCAGTGCCATTATAATGAAGAATTGTACCCGACTGCCCCACAGCAAAGGCATTATCCAAAGCATCACCCCACACCCCATACAGATTGCTAGTTATAGGTGTGGATTGGGATTCCCATGATAAACCATTATAAGCGTAAATGATACCATTGTTTCCCACAGCAAAAATTTGAGTGGCTGAAATTCCAAAAATATCATTGAATGAAATATCTGATGGTATTCCTGTTTCTTTTGTCCATACAAAACCCTCGGTATGATATATAGAACCATTTTCACCCACAGCATATAATTGACGATCATTGATTCCCCAGACAGCTTTCAAGTTATTACGCGTATCAGAATTGTATTGTTTCCAATTCTGACTATCAAATTTATAGATCTGGCCGGTTGAATCTGCAATGGAGATGTTGAATATTGAATCTCCGGATATTGCATTGATACTTGCTTCAGGGCTGTCAGTATCTGGTTGCCAAGAATTGTTTATCAAATGACCGACTGTTGACACTGATGACATGGTTGGTTTTGAGATGCCCATAATAAATTTTGAATCAAAACCCCAGATATGCGTGAAAGGATCTGCACTGGTTTCCTGAACAGTCCAATCATAGCCATTATAATGGGCAATAATGCCTCTATTGTTTTCATTAAATCCACATACCTGAACTTGTGAGGCATTAATTCCCCAAATGTCAGTAAAACAAATATGAGATTTCTCAAGAGACTTTTCCCATCGGGGACCAAAGTAGTAATAAATAATACCATCTGTATCGTCACTTAAAGCCATTTTTCCACCTGCTGCAAAAAAATTATGATCATCTGTTCCCCAGATGGTATAAATATCTGGATCATAAAGCTGGCCTTGCTTGATTCGTTTCCATTGTGGTTCGGTATTTGTTCGCTGAATGAGAGTGTTACCAACGCCACCTGCAACAATAAATCCGGTATCAGTGCCCCATATGGCCAATAAATTTCGATCTGTTGGCGTAGAGACCCTGGAGAATGTATTGCCATCGTAATGTAGGATAATACCATTATCACCGGTCACATATATATTGGCGTCATGTGTACCCCAGATTGCATTTAAATTTTGAGACACATGCGTTGGTATCTGTTTGGATTCAAACTTTTCATATTGATTAAACCTGAAAACAAGACCATTGTTATAGACTGCCCAAAGACTGCCATCAGGCGATTGCCATAAGTCATTTATTGTATCATAGGGAAAAGATGGTGCTTGCCATTGAAAGATTTGTTCATCATCCATAAAAAGAATCGTTGCTTGATAGGGTGTTATTAAGGATGCATCACCTGAGGGGTTGGACAATTTGACAAGGGCCGTTTCAAACAACTCTGCGCCTTGATTATCAATAATTGGAATAGAAATCGTTTTTCTATTTTCGCCATTACCAAAAAAGAGTAGATCATTAACAGGCGTGTAGTCTGAATAAGGCGTTGCAGTTGTGCTTGTTATCTGGTATGCAACACTACTCTCAGTGGGGTTGCTGGATTGGCGAATAACTGATATTTCCAGCAATGGTTGATTCTCATAAATAATGTAATAGTCTGAACTTAAAGATAAGTCATTGGCAAAAGAGAATTGCCCGCTGATTGCAATAATCATGATACTGATAATTGTTTTCATTTCAAGTTTCCTTTGAAAAGAAATATTAATGATATAATCGACTGCTATATGAAGCCTGATCATTTGTCAATATTATGATATATTCACCGAACAGATTTATTTTATTTATTTGATAAAAAACACATTGCATACTTGCATATTTTGAATGTTTTTGATAAGTTTCATTTTTAACTTAGAAAATATTGAAATTTATTTCTAAATACGATATGGACTGAAAAACAAAATATAATCCAAAGAAAAATCTTTCAACAATTGGAAAGATCCAACCAAATTAGAGGTGAATAAATGGGTGATATCTTATCCCAGAGCGAAGTGAACAGTCTGTTAAGCGGATTGACAGGTGAAGACGTTGAATCCGATGTAACAATGGACTTTGGCGGTGACACAGAAGAGGAAGATTATGATGAAAGTGTCGCACCTTACGACTTTAGCAGTCAGGATCGTGTCATTCGTGGACGAATGCCAACCCTGGAAATTATTACAGAACGATTTTCCAGGATGTTTCGCGCCAATTTATCTGCCATGATCCGACGAGTTGTGGATATTGAAGTTGCATCTGTTGATATGGTTAAATTTGCTGAGTTTCACAATTCATTGCCAGTCCCTTCGAGTATTCATATTTTTAGAATGGAACCTTTGAGAGGTCATAAAATTCTTGTTTTTGAAAGTCAACTGGCATACAACTTGATTGAAAGTTATTTTGGCGGGCAGACGCTGGGTCATATGAAAATTGAAGGTCGTGAGTTTACCAATATTGAAACCCGGATTGTTGAGAAGATGGTTCATACTGCACTTAAAGATCTGGATGAAGCCTGGAAACCTATTTATAAAATTAACCCCAATTATATTCGGTCAGAAGTCAACCCCAAGTTCGCAGCCATTGTTTTGCCAACAGACCTGGTCGTGGTTATTCGGTTTGCATTGGATATCGAAGGTATTGGTGGATTCATGATTTTGTGTATCCCCTATGCCTCCATTGAAAGTATACGTAATTTATTATATGCCAGTGTGCAAACCGATGAAAGCGAAGGTGATGACTCCATCTGGAAAAATAAACTACATAAAAGCACAATGGATCTCTCTGTTGATCTGACAATTGAACTGGGTTCTACTAAAATCACAACCGAAAAATTAATGAGTCTTGAAGTGGGCGATGTCATTGTTTTGGACCAGAGCCCCTCAGAACCTTTTGTTGGAAGAATTGGAAAAATTCCAAAATTTTTGGGCGTTGCTGGTATTCGTCAAGGAAATAAATCATTTCGTATTGATTCGCGTGTGACATCCAAACAGAAGAAAAGAATGGCAAATAAATAATCTTGAAAGATCATAAGTTTTTAAGACATTCTAACCGCATGCGAACCTTGATTACCATGTCAGTGGGGATGTCTATGGATGAATGGAACAGGGTAGGCATAATCCATCGGGAATTGGCCTATTACAAGGAACTGTCGCAACATATCGGCCCTTTATCATTTATCAGCTATGGCAATAATTTCAATACAGAAACGCAACTGTTAAAGCAAAGTATTCCTGATGCGGATATTGTTTGGATACGATCGTCAAAATTATCCGATATGCCCGGTAGCCTTTTCTTAGCAAGCTTTATCCCCCCTTTTTATTATAAATCGTTTACAAAGATCAAAGCAGTTCGAACAAATCAAATATCTGGTTCGTGGGCAGGAGAGTTGATTGCAAAACAATTGCATGTTCCATTTATTTTAAGAGCCGGTTATCTGATGAGTAAAAACATTCGTTTAGATCAAAACGCGTCTGTTCTCAAAAAAAAGCTGTTAATTTTTTTGGAAAAGTGGGTTGTAAGACGAGCTGATGCAATCATTGTCACCTATTCAAATGCAAAAAAATACTTAATCAATCAATATGATATTTCCCCTTCAATCGTATCGGTCATCGGAAATCCAATTGATGTTAATGTATTTTGTCCACAAAAACAGCGAATCAGCACTAGGAGAAACGTTCTTTTTATTGGTCGTTTTACCCCTGAAAAAAATATTGGCACAATATTATTGGCATGTCATCAGGCAAACGTATCCATCACCTTATTAGGCAGAGGACCGCTCAAAAAAATGATGCTTGAATTGGCCGCGTCTCTCAAGCTTGATGCCCAATTTATTGATTTTATGCCAAACCAACAAATTCCAAAGCTCATGAGCAACCATC
>Ga0272440_1000498_pt1 | contig 33166 bp, 3 predicted proteins | sample SSMMMBAug17_FD_192440 | JGI IMG/M metagenome (GOLD analysis project Ga0272440, IMG submission 192440) | Marine sediment archaeal communities from Little Sippewissett salt marsh, Falmouth, MA, United States - SSM-MMB-Aug17 | ecosystem: Environmental > Aquatic > Marine > Wetlands > Sediment ... | reverse complement strand
CAGGCTTTCCTTTTTCTGGATCAAAATATGGTCTGTAATCCCATCTTGATTTTGGAATTTCTTCAATGCAGTCTTTTCCTTGCAGGATATTTTGCCAAAATTCTTCTTTGGTTTCAGCCATTGGAAACTGGCCACTGACACCAATGATGGCAATATCGTTTGTTTGATTGTCCGGGTCAAGACTTTCGATAAATAAGGGCTGTTCTACGATTTCTTCTTCAATTTCTTCTTCAGCAGAATCTATTCTAAATAAGGATAATAAGGTTTCAGGGTGATTGTCCATAAAATAATCTGTCAGATCAGAAATGGTCTTGTGTTTATACAGCAAGGCAGGCGAAATATTCTCAAAAACAGTGTTCAGATATTCTGCGATTTGCGCAATAAATACAGAATCCATGCCATACATGTCAAAGGTTTCATTATCTGAAAGGTCTGATGGGTCAATTTTTAAGAATTCTGAAAATATTTGCGACAGATATTTTCTGGTTTCAAGAGCGATATCGTTGTTGCGGATTTTTTTCTTTAGAACGCGAATTTGTCTTTGTTTTACTGGAACTTTCCTTTGGATGGGTTGATTTTCAATGGATGATATCCAATAGCGTTTTTTCTCAAAAGGATAGGTAGGCAAAGCAATTCGTTTGGGCGGCGTATCGTAGAGCAATTGCCAGTCGATATCAATGCCAGACACCCAAAACATTCCAATTTTATTCAGCTTTCTTTTTTGAATCAAGTTATCAATAAATTGCTTGCCATCTTCTTCATCAATAATCAAGTTCGATGATGATTGATTCTTAACATTTCCAGTAAAGGCAATGGTTTCATTAAGTGCATTTTGGTGATATTGCCTGAATATCTCCGGAAGTTCATCTATCTTTGAAACCACGACTGCCAATCGTTCATCCATCGCTTCACGTCCAGTTTGAAGGGTGTAGGCGAGTTCTGCAAGATGACAGGGATGTTTTTCCAGATAATCAGCCATAAGCAAGCAATAAACTTTGAGCCGATCCGCATTTTTGGCAGAAAGCACAATCAGTTGGGGTGAATTATATTCATATATTTCTGAATTTTCCGATGATTCAAAGGATTCAAGAATGATATGGGCATTTGCGCCGCCTGCACCAAAAGAACTGATGCCGGCTCGCAGTGGATAGGTTTTTTCTTTGCCATTTTCAGAAAGTGTAATGGGGGTCCAATCCTGGAGGTGTTGTTGCACAACAAATGGTGAATTCTCAAAGGTGATATTCGGATTTAATACTTCTGAATGCAATGAAGGCACCAATTGTTTATGTTGCATTTGTAATATGACTTTGGTTAATGCGGCGATACCGGCTGCGGATTCAAGGTGTCCGATGTTTGATTTCACCGATCCGATCGCGCAGTATTGTTTATCTGTTGTCAATTGTTGATAACTTTTGATTAGAGCGCTTATTTCTATTGGGTCGCCCAAAGCGGTACCTGTGCCATGCGCTTCCATGTAGCTGATGGTTCGGGGATTGATATCGGATTTTGTTAATGCTTCTGATATCACACTTGCCTGTGCATTTGGATTTGGAACTGAATATCCATTTGTTTTTCCGCCATGATTCAGTGCAGAAGCTTTAATAACCGCATAAATATGATCATTATCAGCAATGGCTTTTGTCAGGGGTTTTAACAAGACTGTTCCCACGCCTTCACCCGGAACATAACCATCTCCATTGGCACCAAAACTTTTACATAAACCATCTGTGGATAAGAATTGCCCCTGGCTCAGGGTAATGTATTTGTTTAAATGGATGGACAGATTGACACCACCGGCAATACCCATTTCAATTTCACCATTTTTGATGCTTTCACAGGCCAAATGAATGGATGTTAATGATGAAGAACACATGGTATCAATGGCCATACTGGGACCATTTAAATTAAAAAAATAGGAAACCCGATTGGCAATGGATGCGTATGATGATGACGTGGCCATCACATGACCGCCCAATGTTGATTCCATGCCAAAAAACTGATATTCGCCATACATGACACCAATAAAAACGCCAATTTTTTTGCCACCCACAGAATTTTTAGAATAACCGGCATTTTCAAAGGTGTGCCAGACAGTTTCCAGGATCAGTCTTTCCTGGGGATCTATGATTTCAGCTTCGCGAGGAGATATGTTAAAAAACAAGGCATCAAATTTATCCACATCATTGATAAATCCGCCCCATTTGCCATATATGCTGCCTTCCTTTTTTCTGTCCGGATGGTATAAATTGGAAACATCAAATCGACTGGCAGGTATTTCTGTTATGCAATCTTTACCGGCTCGCAGGTTCTCCCAAAAAGAAAAGAGATCATCTGCCATGGGGTAACGACCGGAAACACCAATTATGGCAATATCCTGATCTTTGCTATCTGTTATTTTTGGGGCTGTTTCTGCTGCAATAAAGCGTGATGAAAACTTGGGCGGGCTCACTTTTTCCTGAATGTCTTTAACTCGCACATTATTTTCTGGTTGAAATTTTTTGTGCAATATGTGGGCGTAACTTGAAATAAAGTATTCCTTGAGTTCAGAAAGTGATTGATATTCAAAAAACAGTGTTTTTGATAGAGAACCAAATACTTTTTCAAGACGATTGGTTAATTTGACAACCATAATGGAGTCGATGCCATATTTTTCAAGGGGTGCATTCATATCAATTTTGGATGGTTTCAGATGCGTCTCTTCTGACAATATCTGCTTGAGAAAATTGTCCACCTGTTGATCTGAAAAAGTATTTCTATTAATGATATCCGATTCACTGGTTTGTTTGATAGAGATTTGCGGCTGATTGATTTGGGTAATCATGGCATCAATTTTATGGGGGAACCCTTCAAAAGGTATGAGTTGCGTCGGATTCAAATGCATGGCAGTTTTCAGGCAGTCGATAGCTTTTTCATCAGAAAGGGGGATGATGCCCAAATGGGCAAATTCTGATTTTATTGCATTGTCCACATCCATGCCGCCATTTTGCCATAATGGCCAATTGATAGATATTGTCTTTCCCCAACGTTTTTGATTGTCTGCCAGGTGATTCCGGTACCATGAAAAATGATCCATAAAGCAATTGGCAAAGGCATAGTCACACTGCCCCACATTCCCAAAAACAGCACTGGTTGAAGAAAAAAGAACGAAAAAGTCAAGTTCCTCTGATTTAAGTGCGTCATCCAGATAACATGTTCCATATATTTTCGGGGAGATGACATCCATGATATCATCGACATTCTTTCGCATAATGAATGCATCATTGATCTTTCCAGCACAATGAAACACCCCATTAATACTTCCCAGTTTTTCTTTGATGTTTTGTATCAATGAAGACACATCATTTTGAACAGAGAGATCGGCCTGAAAATAATGAATTTCAGTATCATTTTGACTGAGGTTTTTCCACAGTTCAATCTGTGTTTGATTTGGAGTGGCGTGACGACCACACAGGGCAATTTTAGCATGACAGGTTTTTGCCAGATAAGATGTTAAAATGGTGCCAATACCGCCAGTTCCACCGGTAATCAGGTACACACCATTCTCTTTGAAATAATGTGGGCTTTCATTATTTGGTATCACGATTTCTTTTTGCAGGCTTCGAATATCTCGATTGTTTTGAATATAACGAACATCAAAAGCATCCCTTTGAATCAGTTCTTTTATTACGCAATCTGAAAAATTGGACGATTGATCAAGAATCAGGGTTTTACAGAACAGCATTGGATTTTCCTGATGAACTGTTTTGGCAAAAGCAGACAAACTGTTAAATATTGGATGATCCATTGAACAAACATAGACAATATTCAAGGGAGTTGATAATTTATTTGTTATTAATGTTTGTGTCAGATGAAAAAGGGAATAAAAACTCTCGGTCAATGCCTGATTGATTGACGTTTTATCAGTTTGAAATCCTTCTTTTGACCAGCAATGAAGAATATATTCAGGCAGTCCAGTATGGCTGATTAATTGTTGATAATCCTTTCCATTGTCCGGCCTGATGCAATAATGCGTTTCAGATAATTGCTCAAAAGACTCGCCTGCATTGACAATGATATGATTTGGACACACTGCTTTAAATGCATCTGAATTATTGTTCGTAAAAATCAAAACTTTTTCTTGTATGGATGATTCACTCAGTTCGATTTCTTTTGGCTGCCATTGCGGCTTAAAGTAGATCATTTCTGGCAGCTCTTTTTTTTGGATGGGTCTTAGTGTGAAATCAATGATTTTGACACAAACAATGCCCGATTCATCAACAATGGAAATATCAAATTTTTGTGTATCTGAATCCCCTTTCATGTATGCATAGGCAAAACAGGATACTGGCAGAGGCTGACAGTAAATGATTCTTTTAATGGAAAAGGGCATGAAAATATCATCTGATGTTTTTGCAAAAGCAATTCCAGATATGGTCTGCAAAGCACCATCCATTAAAGATGGATGCAGCCCATATTGATTAAAATTATTTTGCGCCTGATCTGGCAGTATTAAATGAGACAGGGATTCATTTTCTCCCATATACAGTTTCTTGATGGTTTGAAAAGTTGTTCCATATTGATATCCAGCTTTCTGAAAGTTTTTGTAAATTTCATTGGCATCTGATGTGCTTGAACATCGTGCTTGAATTTCCTGAATATTGATTGATTCTTGAGGAGGAGGATTTCCAGCAATCAGTTTTCCTTGCGTGAATAATTGGTCTTGATTATCAGGCATATTCAGCTTGATTTGAAAGTCGATTTGATTTTTGGATGGATGTAACTGAATAATGACCGGTTGCGGTGTATTTTCAATCACAATGGGTTGCATCCAGACAATATCAGCAATTTCGTAAAAAGATGCCTTTGTTGATTGTTTACAGGCGAAAAATGCCATTTCAAGATATGCAACACCTGGAAATGTTTTTTTATCGCTAATCACATGATCTGTTAGAAAAAATTCAGAACCGGTCAATACTGTGGAGAATTGTTGTGCTTCAAGGTCTGATATATTTTGATGAACCAATGGATGAAGTTGTTTGATTTGAGTGGTAAGTGTTCCAGTTTGAATATTTTCTTTTTGATGAATCCAATAACGTTCTTTCTCAAAAGGATAGGTGGGCAAAGGAATACGTTTGGGCGGTGTATCGTAGAGTATTTGCCAGTCGATATCAATGCCCAATGTCCATAATTGGGCAATTCGATCCAAATCTTTGGTCTCAAACAGATTATTGATAAACGATTTTCCAGCTTCGCCACCCATTAAAATATCTTTTTTCTCTTTGAGCTGTTTGAAATTACCTGTATAAATCCCAGCTTGATTTTTTGTCTTTTGTGTAAACTGAGATAGTTTTTCAATAAGTTCATTTATGTCAGACACAACTAATGCCAGGCGTTCATCCATAGATTCCCGCCCCATCTGTAATGTATATGCCATTTCAACCAGTGAAATTGTTTGATTACTTTCAGAACAATAATCCAAAAGTATTGTTGCATAGTCATACAGACGTTCTTTATTTTTTGCCGATAGTACAATGATTTTTGGATCAGTATTTTCAATGTCTGGCCTGTGATCAATGTATTCCTCAAGCACCACATGGGCATTGGACCCGCCAAAGCCAAAGGAACTGACACCAGAACGTCTGGGAATAGGTCTGTTATTGTTATCCAGCAGAGGTTTCCACTCTTGATGCTGATCAACAATATAAAATGGGGACTTTTCCAATTGAATGTAGGGGTTGGTTGTTTTGAAATTAAGATTGCCAGGAAGCTGCTTATTTTTTAAACAAAGCAGTACTTTTAATACGCCTGCAATCCCTGCTGCTGTTTCCAGGTGACCAATATAGCTTTTGACTGCGCCAATACCGCATAAGGGTTTTTCAGGAAAAGATTGCCCATGTTTTTCATATAAAGCAGAGAAGGCTTTTTTTAAGGCATCAATTTCGATGGGATCACCCAATGATGTACCGGTTCCATGGGCCTCAATGTAAGTCACTGTTGCGGGATCGACCTGTGCATCTTTATAGGCGTCAATAAGTACTTGTTTTTGCGCATTGGGATTTGGCGCAGTAAGGGATTGGGCATTGCCGCCATGATTTTCAGCCGATCCTTTAATCACTGCATAAATATGGTCATGATCTTTTTTAGCCATATGCAATGGTTTGAGTAGTATTGCCCCCACGCCTTCACCCCGAACATATCCATTGGCTGATTCATCAAAGGTTTTACATCTGCCATCCGGACTGAGCATCCCCGCATGGCTGAAAGAAATATTAAGTGTCGGGGTTAAAATCGCATTGACCCCACCGGCAATTGCCATGTTACATTTTTGATTTCGGATGGATTCAACCGCTCTGTGTATAGCGACCAGTGAACTTGAACAGGCGGTATCTATAGGTTCACTGGGGCCATGAATGTTGAGTAAATAAGACACACGATTGGCCAATATTGAATGGGCATTGCCGGTGGATACCCAGGCGTTATTTTCTCCATATCTGCCTAAAAGTTCTGCATAATCTGATGACGCCACTCCCACAAACACGCCAGTTTTACTTCCTGATAATTGCGATGCCTTATAACCCGAGTCTTCAATGGCATGCCAGACGGCGGTCAAAAATAAACGTTGTTGCGGGTCCATCAGTTCTGCTTCTTTGGGCGAGAGATTAAAAAATGCTGCATCAAATTTATCGATATCGGGGATAAAACCGCCCCATTGAAGGTGTTTATCTGGCTGATCGGCATATGCGCGATAGTCCCATCGATCAGCGGGTACTTCTGAGATTAAATCCATTCTCTCTGACAAATTCGCCCAGAATTGGTTTAAATCTTTGGAACCGGGCATGACTCCGCTGATTCCAATAATTGCAATGTCTTGATGTGAGGATTTCAAGTCAGGTTCTGGTACTTTGGATTGAACAAATCGTGTATATGTTTTTTGAATGTCAGTTTTTTTGTCTACTTTTGCATTTGATGCTTTCTGACTTTGATTTAATTTTTTATGATATACCTTGTTGATATATTTAGCATTCATTGGGTAAATTGCTGATGCAATCTGCTCAATTGATGGAGATTCAAAAAACAGGGTGGGCGTAATTTCAAGCTGATATGTTTCGTTGATCATGTTGGCAAATTGGGTAAATGTAATAGATTCAAATCCATAATCAGAAAGATCATCTTCAACCAGCATATCTGAAGGATCTACATTTAATATCTCACAGGCCAATCCACAAAGATCTGTTTGTAAAAGATTAAGGATGCCCGATGTATCTAAATTTTGCGATGCTGGTTGAAATTTATTAGTTTCAGGAATATTCTGTTTTTCAATCATGCGTTTAATTTTGGATACATGCCCATAACTGATAATGATTTGATCGTAGTTTTCAGACAAAGCTGTCTGAAAAGCCTTTATCCCCTGTTCATTCGTAATAGGCAGCAGACCTGAAATACCGGCAAACAGTTTTTGAGAATCTGCATCAATGGTCATGCCGCCTTCCTGCCACAAGGGCCAGTTAATCGATACTGTCAAGCCTGAACGTTTGTTGGTGTCTTTCAGATGATTGCGATAGCGTGCAAAGGCATCCATAAAGCCATTGGCGTATGCGTAATCACTTTGTCCGGCATTGCCAAAGGCAGCAGTAATTGATGAAAATAGAACAAAGAAATCCAATGGCTCATCTTGAGTGGCCTCATCCAGGTGAATACTGCCAAAAACTTTGGGAGAAATCACCTGCAGGGCTTCCTGATTGTCTTTTTTGTGAATATATGAATCTTTATTGATTCCGGCGCTATGAATAATACCTGACAATGTTTTATATTTTTCTTTGATGGATTGAATCAGTGACTCAACATCATCTTTAATGGATATATCTGCCTGCAAATAAACAATATCAGACATCAACCCATCAAATTGTGTCAAAACATCATTATCCAACGCTGGTTTTCTACCGCAAAGAATTATTGTCGATTGCACCTGCGCTGCAATATATCTGGCAATAATTTGTCCCAATACTCCAGAACCACCAGTAATTAAGTAGACGCTGTTATCTTTGAAATCAAATTTCTTGTTTGTTGGTAAATCTAAATATTTCAATTGTTTGACATTGCGTTGAGCGCCTGTATAATTGACTTCCATACCATCATGCATCAGGCATTCTGAGATGATTTGATGGGTCATGTTTGACATATCATCAAATCCAACTGTTTTCACTTGAATGAATCGATTCTCAAGGGCAAGGGTTTTTGCAAAACCTGACACGCCTTCATATAATGGCTGGTTTGATGGATAACCATAAATGATGTGTACAGGTTCAGATAATTTCTGATTTAACAATGCTTTGCTTAAATGCATCAATGAGAAAAGCCCCTGTGATAGGCTTTCACGAATGTTATCACCATTTGATGTAAAAGTTTTGTGAGACCAGAGATGAATGATGTATGTTGGCGGCGCGTCAAAGTGATTTAACAGGTGATGATAGTCCTTTCCATTGTCCGGCCTGATGCAATAATGCGTTTCAGATAATAGCTCAAAAGACTCGCCTGCATTGACAATGATATGATTTGGACACAATGCTTTAAATGCATCTGAATTATTGTTCGTAAAAATCAAAACTTTTTCTTGTATGGATGATTCACTCTGTTCGATTTCTTTTGGCTGCCATTGCGGCTTAAAGTAGATCATTTCTGGCAGTTCTTTTTTTTGGATGGGTCTTAGTGTGAAATCAATGATTTTGACACAAACAGTATCCGATTCATCGACAATGGAAATATCAAATTTTTGTGTATCAGTGTTTGATTTCATGGAGGCATAAGCAAAACAGGATACTGGCAGAGGCTGACAGTAAATAATTCTTTTAATGGAAAAAGGCATGAAAATATCATCTGATGTTTTTGCAAACGTAATTCCGGATATGGTCTGCAAAGCACCATCCATTAAAGATGGATGCAGTCCATATTGATTATAATCTTTTTGCGCCTGATCTGGCAGTCTTAAATGAGACAGGGATTCATTTTCTCCCATGTACAGTTTCTTGATAGGTTGAAAACTTGGGCCATATACATATCCATGTTTTTGAAAACTATTGTAAATTTCGTTGGCATCAGATGATTGTGAACATCGTGATTGAATTTCAGCAATATTGATTGTTTCTTTAAGGGGGGAATTTCCTGCAATCAGTTTTCCTTGCGTGAATAGCTGATCTTGACTATCAGACGTATTCAGTTTGATCTGGAAGTCGATTTGATTGTTTGATGGATGTAACACAATGACAATATGTTGTGGTGTATCTTCAATCACAATGGGTTGCATCCAGACAATATCAGCTATTTCGGTAAAAGATGCCTTTGTTGATTGTTTACAGGCGAAAAAAGCCATTTCAAGATATGCCACCCCTGGCAATGTCTTATTGCTGTTTACCACATGATCTTTCAGAAAAAATTCAGTACCGGTCAATACTGTGGAGAATTGTTGGGCTTCCAGGTCTGATATATTTTGATGAACCAATGGATGAAGTTGACTGGTTTGAGATGCAATTGTTCCAGGTTGAATATTTTCTTTTTGATGAATCCAATAGCGTTTTTTATCAAATGGATAAGTGGGCAAAGAAATGCGCTTTGGTGGCGTATCGTAGAGTAATTGCCAATCGATTTTAATGCCAGATATCCATAGTTGTGCAATTTTACTAACATTTTTTTCTTGAAGAATGGCATTAATAAATATTTTTCCTTCTTTTCCACTCACCAAAAGATCTCTTTGATCGTCTTTTTGTTTTGGATTGCCTGTATAAATCCCTGTTTGCTTTTTCGTCTTTTGTGTAAATTGAAATAGTCTCTCAATCAGTTCATCCATATCAGAAACAACGATAGCCAGACGTTCATCCATAGATTCTCTGCCAACCTGTAAGGTATATGCCATATCAATCAGTGAAATTGTTTGATTATTTTCAGAACAATACGCCAATAGTATTGTGGCATAGTCATACAGACGTTCTTTATTTTTTGCCGACAGCACAATAATTTTGGGGTCAGTACTTTCAATGACCGGCCTGTCATCAATATATTCTTCAAGCACGACATGGGCATTGGACCCGCCAAAGCCAAAGGAACTGACACCGGAACGTCTGGGAACAGATTTTCCGCTTTTGTCCTGTAATGTTTTCCATTCCTGCTGCTTTGTCACAATATAAAAGGGTGCGTTTTCCAATTGGATATAAGGATTGACTTCTTTAAAATGAATATTACCCGGAAGAATTTGATGCTGCATGGACAGGATGACCTTGATAACACCTGCCACACCCGCGGCTGTTTCCAGATGCCCTATATTTGTTTTCACTGAGCCAATGCCGCAAATGGGTGATTGGGGCATGGGTTTATTCGAACGTTCATACAATTGAGAAAAAGCCTGTTTTAAACCATCAATTTCAACCGGATCACCCAATGATGTCCCTGTGCCATGCGCTTCAATATATGTCACTGTGTCGGGTGGAATCCCTGCATTTTCATAGGCTGTAATTAGCAATTCTGACTGGGCTTTTGGATTGGGTGCTGTCAGTGATGATGCCCGGCCGCCATGATTTTCCGCAGAGCCTCTGATCACCGCATAAATATGATCATGATCCGCCTCAGCCTGATCCAATGGTTTGAGCAATAAAGCGCCCACACCTTCACTGCGGACATAACCATCGGCCGATTTGTCAAAGGTTTTACACCGGCCATCATTACTCAATACACCGGTCTGACTCAATCCAATGCTCGCCATAGGAGACAACAAAAGGTTCACACCGCCTGCTATGGCCAGACTGCATTGATCATGACGTATCGAATGAATGGCCCGATGAATGGCAACCAGCGAACTGGAACAGGCGGTATCAATGGATTCACTGGGCCCATGCAGGTTCAATAAAAATGAAATCCGGTTGGCCATCATGACCTGTGCGGTGCCGGTGATTGCCAGGGCTTCTATCTGGTTTGATGTATGACTGAGCAAACTTGAATATTCGACTCCTTGCATGCCAATGAATACACCGGTCTGACTGCCAGATAAATCCGATGCCCGATAGCCCGCATCCTCAATTGTTTTCCATATGGTTTGAATGCATAATCGCTGTTGCGGGTCCATGAATTCGGCTTCTTTTGGAGAGATCCCAAAAAATTGCGGATCGAATTTATCCACATCCGGAATAAATCCGCCCCATTTGATGGGGTAAATTTTGGAATCCCATCGGTCTTCAGGCACTTCTGAAATCAGATCATGTCCGGCAATAATATGTTCCCAGAATGTTGAAATATTTTCAGATTGCGGAAAAATGGCACTCATGCCAATGATTGCCACCGGTGTTTTTTCTGTTGAATAGTGTCGGGTGATAGTGGGCTTTGGTGGAAGAAATTGAGGTATTATTTTTGTTTCAGATGTTTTTTGTTTGGCATTTTTTGGTGCATACAGGGCTTGAAAAATCTGCGGATTATTTTCAATGAGCAGCAAGGAGAGTTCAGCAATGGTTTGTGTGCCATAAAACAAGGCCGGGGTAATATTGAGATTGTAAAAATCATTGATGGCAGTGGCAAAACTGGTAAACGTGATGGAGTCAAATCCAAAATTTTCGATATTATCATCATTATCCATTGCACCCATTTCAATTCCTAAAATGTCAAAAATCATTTGCTTTAAATCATGATTTGTTTTTTCAATCATTTCTGACATATTGACCGGTTCTGACGATATCGGTTTTTCTATTTGCAGATTGTCCTGACAGGATTTCTCAATATAATACTTGATTTTATCACGAAGCCCGGGAATAACAACCAGTTGATTCATTGAATTTGAAAGCAGGCAGGCCAAAATATTTGTTGCCTGATGCGTTTCTATGGGAATGATACCAATGGTATCTTTTAAAAATTGAAGAATACTCTGGGTGTTATCAGAATAATTCATACCGCTTTCTGCCCACATGGGCCAATTAATTGAAATGGTTTTACCAGAGCGTTTTTTTGCCGATTCCAGTTGTTGCCGGCGTCGTGCAAAATGATCCAAAAAACTGTTGGCATAGGCATAATCCGAAAGCCCCATATTGGCCATAATACTGGATACTGATGAATACATGACAAAAAAGTCCAGGCCAATATCTTTCGTGGCGTCATCAAGATAAATGGTACCAAATACTTTTGAAGAGAGCACTTCGAGCATATCTGTAGATGTTTTATTGTATATGTATCCCGGGCGTATTACGCCTGCACAATGAAAAATACCATCAATGCTTTGATATGCTGCCATAATTTTTTCAATGAGGGAGATGACATCCTGTTGAATCGCAATATCTGCCTGAAAATAATCGACTGTGCTGCCATTGGCTTGAATTTCTTGAATGCTTTCAAGTTGCGGGGATTGGGGTTGCATTTTGCGACCACATAAAATTAGACGAACATTTTTTTGTGTTGAAAGAAATTGCGCAATAATCAATCCAAGTACGCCTACACCACCGGTAATTAAATAAACCCCATTTTCCTTAATGGGCAGCGTTGACATTTGTGGACAGTTTGTTTCTTCCATATACCGAATATAGCGGGTCTGATCAACATATCGAATATCAGCTTCAGGTGCATGGCATTCTTTTTCAAACACCCATGGCAGATTGGAAAAAGAATCCAGACCAATGGTTTTTACCGCTATATTTGCATGTTCCTCACGAACTGCGCAGGCAAATGCACGAATACTCTCATACACTGGATTTGAATCATTTTTACTGATCTGATAGGCATAAATAAGGTTAAAACTATCATGCTTATGTTGTTCAAAGGATTTGATCAAATGAAATAAAGTATATACACTCTGATTTAAATGTGTTTCGATCCATTTTGGATCAGAATCAAATGATGCCTGGGACCAGGCATGGACAATGGTTTTTGGAAACACTTTGATCAGGTGTGCTAATTGTTCATAGTCTGCGGCTGAATCGGGCTGAATCTGATACGCATTTGGAGCAATACTTTTAAAGGTTTCGCCTGGATATATGGCAATGACAGATGCGTTGAATTGTTGCTCAAATGTTGACACAATTGATTCTTCATTGGCGAAAATGAGTAAAGATGAATGATCGTAATGGTCAATCTTGTTATTTTCTGATTGTTTCCAATTTTCTACAAAATACAATGTAGATGGATGGGAAAATTCTTTTTGATTGTTATGCGTGATATTGATTTGTGGAGATATTGGTGGTGCGACCCAATAGCGTTTTTTCTCAAAAGGATAGGTAGGCAAGGCAATACGTTTGGGAGGCGAATCGTAGAGTAGTTGCCAGTCGATATCAATGCCTGACACCCAAAACATTCCAATTTTATTCAGCTTTCTTTTTTGAATCAAGTTATCAATAAATTGTTTGCCTTCTTCTTCATCAATAATCAATTCCGATGACGATTTATTCTTAACATTTCCAGTAAAGGCAATGGTTTCATTTAGAGAATTTTGTTGGTATTGCCTGAATATTTTCGGGAGTTCATCTATCTTTGAAACCACGACTGCCAGTCGTTCATCCATCGCTTCACGTCCAGTTTGAAGGGTGTAGGCAACTTCTGCAAGATGACAGGGATGTTTTTCCAGATAATCGGCCATAAGCAAGCAATAAGCTTTGAGGCGATCCGCATTTTTGGCAGAAAGCACAATCAGTTGGGGTGAATTATATTCATATATTTCTGAATTTTCCGATGATTCAAAGGATTCAAGAATGATATGGGCATTTGCGCCGCCTGCACCAAAAGAACTGATGCCGGCTCGCAGTGGATAGGTTTTTTCTTTGCCATTTTCAGAAAGTGTAATGGGGGTCCAATCCTGGAGGTGTTGTTGCACAACAAATGGTGAATTCTCAAAGGTGATATTCGGATTTAATACTTCTGAATGCAATGAAGGCACCAATTGTTTATGTTGCATTTGTAATATGACTTTGGTTAATGCGGCGATACCGGCTGCGGATTCAAGGTGTCCGATGTTTGATTTCACCGATCCGATCGCGCAGTATTGTTTATCTGTTGTCAATTGTTGATAACTTTTGATTAGAGCACTTATTTCTATTGGATCACCCAAAGCGGTTCCTGTGCCATGCGCTTCCATGTAGCCGATCGTTCGGGGATTGATATCGGATTTTGTTAATGCTTCTGATATCAAACTTGCCTGTGCATTTGGATTTGGAACTGAATATCCATTTGTTTTTCCGCCATGATTCAGTGCAGAACCTTTAATAACCGCATAAATATGATCATTATCAGCAATGGCTTTTGTCAGGGGTTTTAACAAGACTGTTCCCACGCCTTCACCCGGAACATAACCATCACCATTGGCACCAAAACTTTTACATAATCCATCTGTGGATAAGAATTGACCCTGGCTCAGGGTAATGTATTTGTTTAAGTGGATGGACAGATTGACACCACCGGCAATACCCATTTCAATTTCACCATTTTTGATGCTTTCACAGGCCAGATGAATGGATGTTAATGATGAAGAACACATGGTATCAATGGCCATGCTGGGACCATTTAAATTAAAAAAATAGGAAACCCGATTGGCAATGGATGCATATGATGATGACGTGGCCATCACATGACCGCCCAATGTTGATTCCATGCCAAAAAACTGATATTCGCCATACATGACACCAATAAAAACGCCAATTTTTTTGCCCCCCACAGAATTTTTAGAATAACCGGCATTTTCAAAGGTATGCCAGACTGTTTCCAGGATCAGTCTTTCCTGGGGATCAATAAGTTCTGCTTCACGAGGAGATATGTTAAAAAACAAGGCATCAAATTTATCCACATCATTGATAAATCCGCCCCATTTGCCATATATGCGGCCTTCCTTTTTTCTGTCCGGATGGTATAAATTGGAAACATCAAATCGACTGGCAGGTATTTCTGTTATGCAATCTTTACCGGTTCGCAGGTTCTCCCAAAAAGAAAAGAGATCATCTGCCATGGGGTAACGACCGGAAACACCAATTATGGCAATATCCTGATTGTTGCTATCTGGTCTTTTATGTGCTGTTTCTAAAGCGATAAATCGTGTTGAAAATTGGGTCGGGCTTACTTTTTCCTGAATGTCTTTAACTTGCACATTAGTTTCTGGTTGAAATTTTTTGTGCAATATGTGGGCGTAACTTGAAATAAAGTATTCCTTGAGTTCAGAAAGTGTTTGATATTCAAAAAACAGTGTTTTTGATAGAGAACCAAATACTTTTTCAAGACGATTGGTTAATTTGACAACCATAATGGAGTCAATGCCATATTTTTCAAGGGGTGCATTCATATCAATTTTGGATGGTTTCAGATGCGTCTCTTCTGACAATATCTGCTTGAGAAAATCATCCACCTGTTGATCTGAAAAAGCATTTCTATTGATGGTATCTGATTCACTGGTTTGTTTGATAGAGATTTGCGGCTGATTGATTTGGGTAATCATGGCATCAATTTTATGGGGGAACCCTTCAAAAGGTATGAGTTGCGTCTGATTCAAATGCATGGCAGTTTTCAGGCAGTCGATGGCTTTTTCATCAGAAAGGGGGATGATGCCCAATTGGGCAAATTCAGCTTTTATTGCATTGTCCACATCCATGCCGCCATTTTGCCATAATGGCCAATTGATAGATATTGTCTTTCCCCAACGTTTTTGATTGTCTGCCAGGTGATTCCTGTACCATGAAAAATGATCCATAAAGCAATTGGCAAAGGCATAGTCACATTGTCCCACATTCCCCAAAACAGCGCTGGTTGAAGAAAAAAGAACGAAAAAGTCAAGTTTCTCTGATTTAAGTGCGTCATCCAAATAACATGTTCCAAATATTTTCGGGGAGATGACATCCATGATATCATCGACATTCTTTCGCATAATGAATGCATCATTGATCTTTCCAGCACAATGAAACACCCCATTAATACTTCCCAGTTTTTCTTTGATGTTTTGTATCAATGAAGACACATCATTTTGAACAGAGAGATCGGCCTGAAAATAATGAATTTCAGTATCATTTTGACTGAGGTTTTTCCACAGTTCAATCTGTGTTTGATTTGGAGTGGCGTGACGACCACACAGGGCAATTTTAGCATGACAGGTTTTTGCCAGATAAGATGTTAAAATGGTGCCAATACCGCCAGTTCCACCGGTAATCAGGTACACACCATTCTCTTTGAAATAATGTGGGCTTTCATTATTTGGTATCACGATTTCTTTTTGCAGGCTTCGAATATCTCGATTGTTTTGAATATAACGAACATCAAAAGCATCCCTTTGAATCAGTTCTTTTATTACGCAATCTGAAAAATTGGACGATTGATCAAGAATCAGGGTTTTACAGAACAGCATTGGATTTTCCTGATGAACTGTTTTGGCAAAAGCAGACAAACTGTTAAATATTGGATGATCCATTGAACAAACATAGACAATATTCAAGGGAGTTGATAATTTATTTGTTATTAATGTTTGTGTCAGATGAAAAAGGGAATAAAAACTCTCGGTCAATGCCTGATTGATTGACGTTTTATCAGTTTGAAATCCTTCTTTTGACCAGCAATGAAGAATATATTCAGGCAGTCCAGTATGGCTGATTAATTGTTGATAATCCTTTCCATTGTCCGGCCTGATGCAATAATGCGTTTCAGATAATTGCTCAAAAGACTCGCCTGCATTGACAATGATATGATTTGGACACACTGCTTTAAATGCATCTGAATTATTGTTCGTAAAAATCAAAACTTTTTCTTGTATGGATGATTCACTCTGTTCGATTTCTTTTGGCTGCCATTGCGGCTTAAAGTAGATCATTTCTGGCAGTTCTTTTTTTGGGATGGGTCTTAGTGTGAAATCAATGATTTTGACACAAACAGTACCCGATTCATCAACAATGGTAATATCAAATTTTTGTGTATCAGAGTTTGATTTCATGGATGCATAAGCAAAACAGGATACTGGCAGAGACTGGCAGTAAATGATTCTTTTAATGGAAAAAGGCATGAAAATATCATCTGATGTTTTTGCAAAAGTAATTCCGGATATGGTCTGCAAAGCACCATCCATTAAAGATGGATGCAGCCCATATTGATTAAAATCTTTTTGCGCCTGATCTGGCAGTATTAAATGAGACAGGGATTCATTTTCTCCCATGTACAGTTTCTTGATGGCTTGAAAGCTTGGGCCATAGTGATATCCATTTTTGTGAAAATTATTGTAAATTTCTTTAGAATCAGATGGTTGTGAACATCGTGATTGAATTTCAGCAATATTGATTGTTTCTTTAAGGGGGGTATTTCCTGCAATCAGTTTTCCTTGCGTGAATAGCGGGTTTTGACTATCAGACGAATTCATTTTGATCTGGAAGTCGATTTGATTGTTTGATGGACGTAACTGAATGATAATCTCTTTCGGGGTATCTTCAAAGACAACAGGTTGTATCCAGACAATATCAGCTATTTCGAGAAAAAATGCCTTTGTTGATTGTTTACAGGCAAAAAATGCCATTTCAAGATATGCAACACCTGGCAATATCTTATTGCTGTTGATTACATGATCTTTCAGAAAGAATTCAGTACCGGTCAATACTGTGGAGAATTGTTGGGTTTCCATGTCTGATATATTTTGATGAACCAATGGATGAAGTTGACTGTTTTGAGCGTTAATTATTCCAGACTGAATATTTTCTTTTTGATGAATCCAATAGCGTTTTTTATCAAAAGGATAGGTAGGCAAAGCAATGCGTTTGGGCGGTGTATCGTAGAGTAATTGCCAGTCGATATCAATGCCAGATATCCATAGTTGCGCAATTTTACTGATGTTTTTTGTCTGGAGTATAATATTGATAAAGGCTTTCCCTTCTTCTCCACTCACCAAAAGATCTCTTTTATTTTCGTGTTGTTTTGGATTACCTGTATAAATCCCAACTTGATTTTTCGTCTTTTGAGTAAATTGGAATAACTTCTCAATCAGTTCATCCATATCAGAAACAACCATTGCCAGCCGCTCATCCATAGATTCCCGACCAATCTGTAATGTATATGCCATATCAATCAGTGAAATATCCTGAGGGTGCCCGGAACAATAATCCAATAGTATTGCGGCATAGTCATAAAGACGTTCTTTATTTTTTGCCGACAGAACAATGATTTTTGGATCACTATTTTCAATGTCTGGTCGGTCATCAATGTATTCTTCAAGTACCACATGGGCGTTGGAACCGCCAAAACCAAAAGAACTGACACCTGCTCGTCTGGGAATGGGGTTACCCTGATTATCTGTTAAAGCATTCCATTCTTTTTGTTTATCGACAATATAAAATGGTGAGTTTTCTAATTCAATATAAGGGTTGATTTCTTTAAAATGAATATTACCCGGAATAGTTTGATGGTGCATGGACATTATTACTTTGATCATTCCCGCAATACCAGCTGCTGTTTCTAAATGCCCGATGTTTGTTTTTACAGAACCAAGGCCGCAGTCAGGGGGTGCGGATATTTTTTTTCCATGGCGCTCATATAATTTTATAAATGCTGTTTTCAAGCCATTTATTTCAATAGGATCTCCAAGAGATGTACCAGTCCCATGCGTTTCAACATATGTTATCGTTGTTGGATCAATGGAAGCATTTTCATATGCTGAAACCAATAAATCTGCCTGAGCATTTGGATTAGGAGCTGTCAGGGAAGACACTCGACCACCATGATTTTCTGCCGATCCTTTAATGACAGCATAAATGTGATCATGATCCGCTTCAGCCTGGGCCAGTGGTTTTAATAACAGGGTTGCAACGCCTTCACTTCGGACATATCCATTGGCCATTTTATCAAATGTTTTGCATCGTCCTTCATTGCTTAATACACCTGTTTGACTCAATGCAATGGTCAATCGTGGTGATAATAAAAGATTTACCCCGCCTGCAATAGCCATCTGGCAATGATCATGGCGGATGGCATAGATTGCCCTGTGAATGGCAACCAGAGAGCTCGAACAGGCCGTATCAATAGATTCACTGGGGCCATGCAGATTCAATAAAAATGAAATCCGATTTGAAATTACTGATTGTGCAGTCCCTACAGACATTAAGGCTTCAATATTTTCTATATTGTCCTTAATTATTTCTGAATATTCAACCCCTTGCATTCCAATAAAAACGCCTGTTTTACTTCCTGATAAATCTGATACCTTATAACCTGCATCTTCAATTGTTTTCCAGACTGTTTGAAGGCACAGTCTTTGTTGAGGATCCATAAATTTTGCTTCTTTTGGGGAAATACCAAAAAAACTGGCATCAAATTTATCCACATGCGGAATAAAACCACCCCACTTGATCAATTCGGAGTAGCGCCCATAAAGTTTTTTGCGATCAGATGGAATTTCTGTTACCAGATCATGACCAGATACAAGGTGATGCCAAAAGGTATGAATATCTTCAGACTGTGGAAGCATTGCGCTAATACCAATAATGGCTATAGGAAAGGAAGCGTTACCTTTTATTGATTCCTTGTTCTTTTTCTTTTCTTGATTTTTCATAATATTGACTTTGTGTAGGTTCTTGTTTTTTTGAGGTATTAAAGAGTGATATACAGATAAAATATTGTCCTTATGCTGTCTGAGTAAGGACATCGTTAAGTCAGATACTGTTTGATACTCATAAAATCTGGCAGGCGTCATGTTGATATTAAATCGTTCACTGATACATATCGCAAATCGTGCAAAGTAGATAGAATCAAACCCTAAATCTTTGAATTCATCATCTTTATCAATTTCTTCTGGATTGAAACCCAATATTTTTGAGATCATACCGACACATTCTTCATTTAGTTTCTCAATTACAGCAGTTGAATCATATGTCTTATTTTCAACAATTGCATTTTGGTGTCTATCAATTGTAAAAACCTGGTCAAGATAATGGCGAATTTTTTGGGGTTCCCCCGGAATGATCGCTATTTGATTCAAATGACTGGACAACAATTTTTGTAATATTGTTGTTCCTGTATCAGTTTCCATTTCAATCATTCCTGTTGTTTTTTCAACAAATTCGCTAATTGTATGTTCATCATCTGCATATTTCATTTGACCATCTTTCCACATAGGCCAATTGATTGAAATGGTCTTTCCAAAACATTTATTAAGTTGTTTCTCTCGATAAAGAGAAAACTCGTTCATAAACTGATTCGCAAAAGCATAATCTGATACAGAAAATGAAACATTGCTCATAAATGTGGTTACTGATGAGAATAAAACAAAAAAATCAAGAGGGATGTTTTTTGTGGCTTCATTAAGGAAGAGGGTTCCAAAAATTTTTGGGCTGATAACATCTATAATATCTTGAAAATTTTTATTGATGAGACGAGAACGATTAACTGTTCCTGCGCAATGAATCACCCCATTAATAGAGCCAAATAACGCTTGTGCCCGCTGCACCAATGTGAATACATCTGATTTTTTGCTCATATCAGCCTGAATATATTTTATTTTAGAGGAATAATTTTCAATCTGTTTAAATGCTTCAAGCTGCTCATCATCTAATGTTTCCTTTCGGCTGCATAAAACCAGTTTGACCTTTGCCTGTTTCGCCAAATATCGAGCGACAATAAGTCCAAGCTTTCCTGTACCCCCTGTAATTAAATATACCCCATTATCTCTAATAGATGAAATGTCATACCTTTCAGGGATATCCATCTCCTGCATATACCTGACCTGTCTTTCGCCTGAAACATATTTGATATCACTTTCCTTTGAGTGAATTTCTTTGTCTATAATATCCGGCAGATGTAAAAAATTATCCAAACCAATTGTTTGAAAAGCAATATGAGTCTTTTCTTCCCGAATAGCACTGGCAAAGGCTCGAATGCTTTCGTAAATTGGATGCGGATGGTCAGAGGAAATGAGATAGACATAAACTATTTGAAAATAGTCATTGGGATAATACTTGCCAATGGATTGAATCAAATGAATTAATGAATAGAAACTCATGGTCAATTGGGTTTCAATCAATTCCAATTCTGCGTTAAAAGAATCCTGAGACCAGGCGTGTACAATGGTTTGTGGACATTTCCCCAAGCTTTTGAATATTTTTAAATAATCTTCGCTAACACCTGGATGAATTTGAAATACTTCTGGAAATGGGTGGGCATAAGTATCACCTGGAAAAACTGCAATTACCTGTGTTCCGAATTTTTCCTGAAATGTACTGATCATGGAATCATTTTGCTCAAAAATTAGAAAATCAGTGTCATTTACAACAGTGAATTCTTTTATTTCAGTGAATTTCCAGCTTTCTGAAAAATACAGGATATCATTTTTATCAGGGCTTGATTTTTCAGCTTTGTCTGAAATCCAATAGCGTTTTTTTTCAAATGGATATGTGGGCAGCAGTATCGGACATGGTTTATGATGCCCTGTATATAACAAATGCCAGTCAATTGTTTTGCCCTGCACCCATAATTGAGATATTTTTTTCCAGTTTTTTTCGGCAATATACGATTGTGAGATCTTTTTATCTACTGGGAATGATGAGGTTTTGCCACAGAAAAAATCGTTACGTTCTGTTTTTCCCTGACAAAAAAGCTGTAATTTGTCGATTAAATCATCCATTGATGTGACATAAACAGCAAGTCTTTCAGGCATTGCAACTCTGCCGGTTTGAAGCGTATATGCAATGTCGGATAAAAATATCTTATGATGATCTTCGGAAATAGCGTATAAGAATTCAAGAAATTGTTTTGCATAACCCATAAGCTGATTTCGGGTTTTAGCGGAAAGAACAATAATGGGGACACAATCAACAGTTTCTGATTTGGATCTTGAATATTCACTCACAATCACATGGGCGTTTGTTCCGCTAAAACCAAAGGAACTTACACCGGCCATTCGTTTTTTATCTACCGGCCATGACATCTTCTCTTGTGGAATAACTGCTGGAATGCCATCCAAAGAAATATGTGGATTTGGATTTTTGAAATGCAAATGGGGTGGAATGATTCCATGATGAATGGATAGAACTGTTTTTATCAAGCCTGCAATGCCAGCAGCAGCTTCAGTATGTCCGATATTGGTTTTAACTGATCCTAATATCAGAGGATTCTTTTTGGATCTATCCTTGCCATATGTATTTTCAATCGCTTTGATTTCAACAGGATCGCCTAAAATTGTCCCTGTCCCATGTGTTTCAACATATGAAATATCTGATGGTTTTACGTCAGCATTTTCCAGGGTTTTTTTAATAAGATTTTCCTGAGATTGGCCATTGGGAGCGGTTAAGCCATTACTACTACCATCATGGTTGATGGCTGTACCAGCAATCACTGCAAGAATATTATTATTGTCTTCGATAGCTTGATGAAGGGGTTTTAAGACAATAACGCCGCATCCTTCACTTCGGACATATCCATCGGCTTTGGCATCAAAAGTTTTACATCGGCCATCAGGCGATAACATCCCTGCCTTTTGAAATGCCTGGGTCAATTCCGGAGATAAAATTAGATTAATACCGCAGGCAAGAGCCAAGTCACATTCGTTCTTTTTAATGCTCTGACAAGCCAGATGCACGGCTGATAGAGATGATGAACAGGCGGTATCCAAGGTAATGCATGGCCCTTGAAAATCGTAGAAATATGAAAGTCTGCCGGCAACTGTTGATGCTGATGTACCGGTTGCATAATAAATATCCGAATGATCGTATGGCAATGCTCTTTCATGCAATAATTTGTAATCACTTGTAAATATTCCTGAAAAAACGCCGGTTTGACTGCCTTGAAGCGTGGTGACATCAATGCCGGAATTTTCAAATGCTTCCCAGGAAACTTCAAGTAACATCCGATGTTGGGGATCGAGTTTTTCTGCCTCATGGGGTGATATTCTAAAAAATTTGGCATCAAAGCAGTCTATGTTTTTCAAATACCCGCCATGTTTTGGGAATGTGCTGTCATTGTAACGCATTTGGTTCATACGATTTTCAGGAATGGTAGTGATGCCATCTATACCATTTTTCAGCATTTCCCAAAATTCTCCAACAGTATTGGCAGCCGGAAATCGGCAGGCCATGCCGATAATGGCAATTTTATCAGATTCAGGTAAATTCTTTTGAATCATTGATTTACTATTTCCTTCTTTTGATGATAATTCTTGAACCGATTGCATATGATTCTTTAAATAATGACTCACCTTATTTATGGTAAAAAAGTCAAAAAAGATATCTACAGTCAGATGGATATTGAGTATTGAATTTAATCGATTGCATAGTTCAGCAATTTCAAGAGATTCCATGCCCATTTCACGAAAAGGGATGTCAGTGGATAAACAGGTTGGGTCTTTTTGTTTTGTAACTTCACAGATACAGGTTTTAATTGTTTCCGAAAGATTGTCTGGTTGACAGTCATTTGATGCTAATTCATGGATGATTTGAGGCTTTTTAAGGATTGATGGATATTCAACCAATACACCAAACCCCTGATTGTCTATATCATTGGGCCGATAACCTGGAATCAATTGTTTAATGTGTGCGCCATGCAATTGATGAAATCGTAAAATGGGGTCAACAGATAGTTGATAGTGATCCTGTTGGTGAATATAATCCATCAGTGACATATTTTTATTATTGCAAAAATTTTGACACCGGGAAACAGCCACCACTTTTTCAACACCTTTTTTGGCCATGCTGAAGGACAGCATATAATCCAGAAGTCGATCCCCCATAACGGCTTTACGAAATTCAGGTAATACATTGATGGATATTAAAAGGACAATGGGTCCATCTGGTGAATGGCAATTGACAATATTTTTGACATTGTGTCCATATATGATTTTTGTATGAAGGATTCGAATGGAATAGATCACCCCAATGCACTGGTCATTGAGGATCATTACACATTGCCCTTCGGGGTAAGTGGTAATTCTTTTCAAAATATCATTTTCGGAAACTTGTAATAAGTCTGTCCAGCAGGCCTGTTCGATAGTCGTTAATGATGGGATGTCATCAGGGGTTGCCTGGCGGACTGCATAATTAAAAAGATCGGTTTTCATTCGTGTGACTTTCCTCGTATAAATGCATTTTTTTTCTTAGGAATGCTCGAAAAATAAGTTCCTCATTTAAAAATGTTCATTTTCGTTTTTGAACCATGATTACACTGAAGAAGATGAATAAGATGAATAAAAACACTTTAAATTCATCTTATTCATCTTCTTCAGTGTAATCATGGTTCAAAAAACAGAATGATTGGCTGATCTGATTCCTGATTATACTTTTCAGTCAAAAGTTCACCAAACCATCCAGTAAGACCGGGTTGTCCCTGTGTTTGTTCATATAGTTTTTCAATAACATCAGGTTTAATACGCTGTTTACTTTCTTCCTGATATTGATCAAACATACTTTTAACTTCATCAAATGATAGATTCTCAATGTGTAAGGATCTTTGAATATTGAATGGTGATCCGCTTTTGTTATCAACTCCCAAAACTGATCGAACACCTGCTAATGCAAGGCCATGAAGAAAATAATTCGTGCGTTTTAAATACATCTCTCGAAATAATGAAACAAGTTGGTTAATCAGTTCTGGCTGAAGTTTATCAAACTCATCAATTAATAGAATAACAGGTTTATCAAATATTCCGCGTTGTTTACTGAAAAGGTCTGACCACTCTTCCCAGGAAGTAATTTTTCCAGTTTTCATATGAAATTCATCTGCAATTAATCTCGGCCAGTAACTAAAAAATCTTTCATAAATATTACTTTGTCCATCATCTGCAAAACCTTGCATGGTAATATAGGCAATATTGAATTGATCCTTATATTGTTGCCGAATCGTTTTAACAGATTGTTCAACTATCCATGTTTTACCGGTTTGGCGAGCCCCCCAGATGGTGAAATAGTGTCCGCCATCTTCTTCTACGTCACCAATAAGAGATTGTATGCATTTTTCAATTAATTCTTTTCTTGGCACATAATAATGTTTTTTGGTGTTAATCGGACCATATGAATGAAACGTTTTCATTTGTTTCTCCTTTCCTGATAAGTAAAGAATACTCTGAAAATAACTTCATCATGTTATTTTTCTCAAGCTTTCCTAAGCGACTAATTTTTTTTAGTTCATGAAATGCGTCCTCACAATCTTTGTCATAGATTTAACCCTGTCCAATAACCACAAGGTGAACATAATGATGGCATATCATCAGGTTTTGCAAGGCGGATGGTATAGTTTTCTGAGTTTTTCATATTTAAATTATCCTTGTCCAATTAAAGAATCGAAGAGTTGCTTGTCAGAAGTATGCCACTGATTATTCTAACATAAAAGGGCGAACAAGAAAGTTCGCCCCTGCAGGAATTTTGTTTTATTGACATAAAGTGTGACAAAAAATTTTCTCACCTATCATCCTTTTGTATTGTATTGACCTTTACAAGCTTCTGTTTAAATATCCAATTAAATAGTGTCCGATTATCAAATAATCCATGCCTGTTGTATAAAAAACAGTAAGTGCATCTTCCACAGTATGTACAATGGGTTTGCCCATTACATTTAAGGAAGTGTTTAATAATAAAGGAATTCCAGTTTTTTGATAAAATGTTCGAATCAATTGATAATAGAGTGGATTCCATTCTTCTTTAACTGTCTGTAGTCTCCCGGTTCCATCTTCATGAACAACTGCCGGTACTTTTTTTCGGACTTCTTTTTTAAATACAAGGGTTCGCTCCATGTAAGGACTTTCCTGATAATTTTCAAAATATTCCGGGCCAAATTCGTGAAGAATAGAAGGGGCTAATGGGCGATAATCTTCTCTGAATTTAATTCGTTTATTAATCCGATCTTTCATATCCTGGGGACGAGGATCAGCAATTATAGAGCGATTCCCTAATGCTCTTGGGCCAAATTCAGCTCTGCCCTGAACCCAGCCGATGATATTCTTTGATGCTATCAGTTCTGCAACGATGGAACATAACTTTTTATCATCATTGATTTTTTCAAAAGGAATTTTTTTGAATTCTAAAATTTTTTCCAGCTTTGCTGTATCCATCCAGCTACCAAGATAGGGTGATCCTGTTTTTATTTCTCTTTTTTCCTTATTCAGGAAATGTTTTTGGTAGAGTGCAACGCCCAAACTGTTCCCATCGTCAGCAGGCGCACTTGGAATATGCAAATTTTCGAAACTGGAATGTGCTAATATTTTTCCATTAGCTGATGAGTTCAGCGCACATCCACCACCATAAGCCAAATTTTTGGAAAGCCCTGTTTGACTGGCTGTTTGAACCAGTTTAATCAGTGTATCTTCAAACCATTTTTGAAAGCTATTGGCTAAATCGGCTGCTTTCAGGACATCCGAATCACCGAATTTTCTAATACCAGCACCAATAGATTCTAGATAATCTCTCAGACTATCAGGAGATAAACTGGAATCAATCTTAAACACATTAATAGTGATATTATCATTAAAATATTGATATATATCAGGGTTGAATTTTCCATAAGCTGCAAGCCCCATTACTTTCCATTCTTCACCTTCCCACATATTAAAACCGCAATATTCTGTAATTAAACCATACAAAAATCCCAGACTAAGTTTTGAGAAACCTTGTTTATATTTGGTTTCAGTTGGCATGACAGAATCAAACTGATTGTCGTGAAAATGAAAAACGTCTATGCTTGTAGACTCACCAAATCCATCTACAATCAAACAAAGACACTCTTCAAATGGAGATGTATAAACAGCATTTGCCGCGTGCATAAGATGATGATCAAATTGTATGGGGTCTAGAAATGTAATATTTCTGGAATTTAATTTTGGAGATGGGGGAAAAAAATGGGGGGGAAGATTATTAATGGTATTTTTTACTTGATTTACTGTCAACTGCTCAAGCATTAATAAAGAGAGCAGTAGTTCATAACCAGAGCGTGGATGCTTAGGCTGGAAAAATTTTACAGGGTCAAAGCCTGGTTTATGTTCTATATATTTATTTACATTCCAGGGACTTCCCCATATTATTTCAGCATCTTTAACAGGCATAATTTCCAGATGAGATAGAGCGGTTTTAATCGAACGCCATGAATACCATAATCTTTCGCTCTCTATGGCTCTTTTACATTGCATATGTCTTTCAATGGCTTCTGCATATATTTTGTTTCCTTCAATAATGGTAATAGATGGATCATGCAAAGTATTTGCATGACCAATAAAAATTTTTCGTTTACTACTTTGGTACATTTATTGACTCCTTTTATATGAATAAAATCTTAGTCTATTCCACAAAGCATTAGATATTATCTATCTTTTCATAAGACTCTGACTTGCTGCCGATAAATGCCTGAAACCAGAATAATCCCATGCAATGAATCATAAGACTTACAGTCAACAAATCCCGCCGATTTTAACCAGCTGATATATTCTTCAGGTAAATAACATTTTCCACTTGAATTAATATGAAACATTAACGATGTGGCAGCTTCAAAAACATCAGGGAAGGATGTTGATTTTTTATGGCCCTCATCATAAATCGCAAGGGTTCCATTTGGCGATAATGCTTTGGTTATTTTTTGAATCAGCAGCCTGTTTTGTTCTTCAGAAAAGTGATGCATCAAATTACCCACAAAGACGACATCATAATTGCTGCCCAGCTCATCTGCCAATGCATCACCCGCCTGATAAGAGACATAAGCATCCAGACCTTCAGATTCGCCAATTTTTTGAGCCTGGGCAATGGCATCGAGTAAATCAAAAACTGTTGAGGTCATGGGCGGATGTAGCTTACAAATCTCAGCGCCCATCAGACCATGGGAACCGCCAATATCCAATAACTTTTTGGCATTTGGCATAACAGGAACCAAAGGCGCAATTTGTTTTGCAATTGTTCTTGCAAAACCAAACATGGATCGCTGGTAAGTATTCCAACTATCTGGATCATTCAAAAAAGATTGATGAAGATCTATGCCTTTGCCTGTCTGAATCACATTTTCAAGCTGATCAATCATCTTCCAGCGAAGATATGCATATTCAACATTAACACAAATATTATCCGGGCTGTTGCGCAACAGCAAATTCTTGCTGATATCGCTGAGGCGATAGTAGTCATTGTCAACATTTAAGTATCCCGCGCCGGTCAGGACATTTAAAAGTAATGTTAATGATTCTTCATTTAATGACAATGATTGGGCCAGTTTTGTTGAGGTAACCGCGTCATGTCCAATGGTATCAAAAATATTTAACCGGACACCTGCCATAATAGAACGTGATAGAATTAAAGGTATAGAGGTATCGATAGCAGGTAAAAATTTTTTATATCTATCAAATTTTTCTTTATCCTCTTATGTTTCTATAATAATTGAATATCTCATATAAGGCTCCAATATGTTAAGATAATATTTTGACGATACCTGTATTTCCATTAACTTCAATCTGCTGACCATCCTGTATGACATGAGTTGCAGTACCAGTCCCAACGACAGCCGGAATACCATATTCTCGCGCGACAATTGCCCCATGACATAAAATACCGCCATTATCGGTGACAACAGCACTGATGCTTGAGAATAAAGGTGTCCACGAACATACAGTGGATATGGCAACCAATATTTCACCAGGTTTAATTTTGTCAGCTTCTTCCAATGTTCTGGCAATACGAGCGGTTCCGGTTATTACGCCAGATGCGCCTGCATAACCTTTAATTTCATCAGGTTTTTCTGATATTTGGGGCGGTGGTTCAAATTTCATCAGTATCCTGAATATGGGATCATCTGGTGGCGGTGCTGTTGGCGGTGTTCCGATGAATGGTGGCGGAGTTATCCTTGCAAACTGAGATTCCAATATTTTTCTTTCTTCTATTTCTTTATTTAAATCAACTGGTTCAGGTAGTTTTTCTACAGCATGAAGCAATTCTTTTTGATTCAGGTAAAATACATCCTGCTCCTGCATAAGCGTTTTTGATTGCACCAGACGACGTGCACATTCAAGAATCGCCCGGCGTGTATAATACGTTGCCGGATAATCCAGCCAAAAAGTGTGGCCTTCCCATAGTTGATTACAAATTTGGGCTTTTTCTAACAAAGATTCAAACTTTTGAACAACTGGTTTTGGGTAACCTTTTAATTTGTCTTGAACTTCTTTTTGTTTTTGAAGTCGTTTTTGGGTTAATTCTGATGGATTTAATGTCTCTTTTTTATTCTGGTTCAAATTGTTTTGAATAATCCGGATAACAGATTCTGGATTTTCACTCCAAAAAGGTTGTGCCAGCATCACTATATCCGCCATTATGCCATATTTTTTTAAGTACGCATTCAATTGTTTGATAAAGGCATGGTCATCAGGAAGTTTTTGAATTTGAGCAACAATGGTTTGAACATCATTTTGTTGAAAAAGAGAGAGGATATCTGGCATATTCATTACCTCTTGACTCAATTGCCAGAGCAGCCGCCCACTTTCAACAATCTCATTGTCAAAGCCTGTTAATAATTCATAGGGTTCCAGTTGATCCGCATCCTTAAACAAATCCAGATACATGTCCTCAAACAATCCCACAGCAACAAGCACCGGTGTGCCCCACAGATGATGAATTTCCCACATTCGCGTAAATCGCTTGATGGTTTCATGAATGTGATTGAATAAATCCTTATTGCTTGCCTGTTTTAGCTGAAATGATTCCCAATATGCCAGATGTTCTTTAATTTCCGGAAGCCATTTTGATTGCCAATCATCTGTGCATGTTTCAATTGCTTGATAGATCTGTTGTGAAAATTTTTTGTTATACTCCGGAATTTTTTCAAAAGGAATATCATATCTGATCGTCATGGCTGAATAACAATAGGTATTAAAATGTCGGCACAACCCTTTCATGGGTGAATCAAATATTTCAAAATATTGCTCCCTTGCGGCTTCTTCCCTGATAATTCTGACATTCATGTCAAAATCAAGGGGCTTTGTCTGCATGTAATGATGAACTGTTGGTCGATACCAAAATAGTTGGGCATCTTCCGGATATTCCCATGTAATTTCAAAATTGTTTGATGGGTCTTTTTGAGTCAAAATACCTCCTATAATGTTTAATTGATCACAAATGATATCAATCATTTGCTGTTGTTTTTCTTTTATGAATAAATGCCCGGCCTCAAAAACTTTCAAGGTAAATTTTCCAGTGGTCAATTCTTGCCAGGCTTCCATTTCTTTGATGGAGTTATAAGGATCATGTTTTCCATGAAATACAGTCAATGGTATATCAACAGGCAATTCGCTGGTATCATGGATATAGGTGTCAACCATTCTTAAGTCGGCATTGCCTGCAGGAAACATTATTTGTTGATATTTTTTATATTCAGCTTTGTTCATTTGGAATTGTTTCGTAAATTCATCTGTAAGCTGTGTTTCTTCGTTTATTGATTTTTCAATTAATGCTTCAACCTGGACTGGAGATAACTGATGAAAAGGTGGAATTTGTGAAAAACCAATAGATTGATATTGTTTTTTTAACATGATTAACGCAGGATTGGGATATATGGTTGGTGATGTATAAGCACTGGCAAACAGGTGAATCGGTTTATTCTCAGGTAATGACGCATTCAATTGTCTGGCCAGTCGAAACGCAATCAGACTGCCATAACTATTTCCCAAAAGGGCGTATGGGCGATCCATTAATGGCAAAAGAATTTCTACCAAGGCATCAATCAATTCCGGAATGTTATCAATGGCATCTTCTTTCAACCGATCTTCTTTTCCAGGTAATTGAACCGGACAGACTTCAATTTCCGATGGCATTTGCTTGATCCAATCATTAAATAGTGACGCGCCTGCACTGCCATGTGCAAAACACAACAAGCGAACTTTAGCGGAAGAGTCTTTTTGATAACGCGGCAACCATTTTTTGGGATCCATTGCGTAATTTTTTTTCTGATCATCTCTGGTTTGTTTTTTTGAATCACTATCTGGCAGTAATTGAAGTAATATTTCTGCAATTTCTCCCAGTCCGGGGCCTTCAATCAGGATTTCAACTGGAAGTTCCAGCGGCAGTGTATTTTCTATGGTTTGTTTGAATGTCAGACCCATCAAGGAATCCATTCCCAATGTGCGTATGGGGGTTTCTGGATCCATTTCTTCAATATCCATTTCAAGCAGGGGCGACAGAATTTCACAAAGATAGTGTGTCAGAATGGCTTTTTTTCGTGGGAAATCATTATTTTTCAATTGATTGAGCAAATTTTCATTCAGATGACGTGCTTCTTTTTGGCTGTTTGGATCATTCATTTCTGCCATTTTTTGTTTGAGGGCCTTGCTGAGTCCTTTCATTTCACATTGGGTCTGAGAAATGATGTTGCCGGTGTCATCAAATAAAATCAGGTTTCCGGCAAGCATGTCTTTTTGCGAAAAAGTCTTGTCTATTTTAAGATAGCCCCACAGTTCCATTGAATGGTCATCAGGAAGCTTACAATAAAAATGGTGCCATCGCACCACCATATAGGTCATATCCTGGTTATCCATCTTTCCCATTAAGGCAAAGGCATTGAATAACTGGGCACAGGCATCAAAGATACCGGGATGAACATTTAATGGTTCAAGTTGATCTTTTTCATTCTTCATGGGTAGTCTAAATCGCGTCAATACATGGGATTCACCAATCCATAATCGTTCAATCCACTGAACACTGGCTCCCAGACTGGCATCATTATCTTCCATACAGTCATAAAAATCTGTTCCCAAATGCGCCTGACTGTTTTGTTTAATCCATTGAATATCTGGCACCACAGTTTTACTTTCTGGTTCTTGGTTCAAAACAAGGCTGCCATCCACATAGGTCAACCATGTTTTTTGGGTCTCATCCATACAGGTGGTAAATTGAAAATCAATACGTTGATCAGTCGCTTTCATGACAAGATAAATATCTTGATCTCTGTCTTCAGGAATTAACAGAGCTGTTTGAAATTTCATTTCCTCAATGGTGAATTTTGTTGTGCCATATTTTTGTTCTATTGCTTTAAACAGCATGAGATAAAAATATCCCACATGAATAATGCCATGAATATCTTTTAAGTCCGGTAAATTTTTAAAGCTGATCGTATACACAAAATAGACAGCAGGATTGAATGGTACAGGCATTTCTTTACAGTCAAAGGGTGCAGATTGAATCTGAAGAGGCTTTTCTATAATCTTTTCGGGCGGTGATTTGATCCAGTAGCTTTTTTGTTTAAATTGAGTCAAATGTTGCGTTGTGTGATCAGGCATACTGCCATCATATTCTGAAACAATTAAATGAGCGTTGGTCCCACTAAATCCAAATGAACTGATACCCGCCATTCGAGATTTTCCATTGGGATGCCAGTTGTATAGTGATTTTGGAATAATGGCTGGAATTTTATCCAGATGAATTCTTGGATTGAGCGTGTTCAAATGAATTTGTGGGGGAATACGTTTATGTTGAATACAAAGAACAGTTTTTATTAATGCAGAAATACCGGCAGCACCTTCCAAATGACCGATATTGGCTTTCACCGAACCAATGATCAGGGGATTATCTGAACCCCGATTCTTGCTGTAGACATCGGTAATCGATTGCATTTCAATGGGATCGCCCAGACTGGTTCCAGTGCCATGAGATTCAATATAAGAAATATCATTTGCTGCTTTGCCAGCCAGACGAAGAGCATCCTGATAAATCTGAGTTTGTGCAAAGCGATTAGGAACTGTCAGACCACTGGATGGGCCATCGTGATTGATCACTGATGACAAAATGACAGACAGGATTGGATCATTATTTTTTTGGGCATCCGAGAGTTTTTTTAATACCACCATACCGCAGCCTTCACCCCGACCATAGCCATCACCACTGGCATCAAAGGATTTACAGCGACCATCCTTTGCAAGGGCCTGAATTTTACTCAGGCTGATAAAAGGAAAAGGGGTGAGCATTAAATTTGTTCCACCCGCAATGGCGGTTTGACAGGTTCCGCACCATATTCCTTCACAGGCCAGATGAATGGCTGTGAGTGCTGATGAACAGGCGGTATCAATGGAAATGGCAGGGCCTTGCAATCCCAATATATGAGAAATACGTCCTGATGCCATGTGTGATGTGCTTCCTGTCATAGTATAGGCGCTGATGGATGCTCTTGGCAGTGTGATATATTCTGATCCGATAATTCCCACAAAAACGCCTGTCTGGCTTTTTTTCAATGATTTTGGATCAATGCCGCATCGTTCAATGGCTTCCCATGTGGTTTCCAGAAGAAGGCG